>Ga0169931_10000107_pt1 | contig 124171 bp, 132 predicted proteins | sample Kivu_15m_20L_FD_129675 | JGI IMG/M metagenome (GOLD analysis project Ga0169931, IMG submission 129675) | Freshwater microbial communities from Lake Kivu, Western Province, Rwanda to study Microbial Dark Matter (Phase II) - Kivu_15m_20L... | ecosystem: Environmental > Aquatic > Freshwater >... | reverse complement strand
CGCCACCGGTCTGGTGCTGACCATGGTGCTGGTGCCGACGCTGCCACCGCCACCGGATGTCCAGTTGTCGGGGCCACAGGGCTGGGTGCTGGTGGCGCAGCAGTTCCTCATCGGCGTCGCGATCGGCTTTGTCGTGCGGCTGATCTTCACCGCCCTAGAGGTCGCCGGCGAGGTCATCGGTCTGCAGATGGGCCTGGGCTTCGCCACCTTCATCGACCCGGCCAACAGCACCCAGCTGCCGATCCTCTCCAGCCTGTTCACCACGCTGGGTTTCCTGTTCTTTCTGGCGATCGACGGCCACCACCTCGTGATCATCGCGCTTGCCGAGAGCTTCCAGGCGATGCCCCCTGGGCAGTGGCCGAGCAGCGGCCTGTTCGCCGGGATCGTCGCCAATGCCAGACATCTTCGCTGCCGGCGTACAGATCGCTTTGCCGCTGATCATGATGCTGTTGTTCGCCAACCTGGCGCTGGGCGTGATGACACGCGCCGCGCCGCAATTGAACATCTTCGCGGTCGGCTTCACCATCACGCTGGGAGTCGGACTAGTGATGCTGTTGCTGCAAATGAGCCACTTCGATGCCCCCCTGCTGCGGCTGTTCGACCTGCACCTTGAACGCCTCTCGGAACTGGTGCGGGTCGGCCTGCGCTAGGCATCGAGCGGCCTGCCGCCGGGGGTCCGCTTGGGAGTAGAATGCGGCTTTTTGCCGGACCCGCACATGCGCACAAGCCATATGCTGACAGGCAGCCTGGTGGCGATCGCCACCCCGATGCAGGCCGATGGCGCCCTCGACGAAGCCGCCCTGCGCGCTCTCGTCGACTGGCACATCGAACAAGGGACCCATGGCATCGTCATCGTTGGCACGACCGGCGAGTCGCCCACGGTCGACTTTGACGAACACTGCCAGCTGATCGACATCGCCGTACACCAATGCGCCGGGCGCATCCCGGTGATCGCCGGCACGGGCGCCAACTCGACCGCCGAGGCGATCGAACTGGCCCGGCACGCCAAACAGGCAGGCGCCAACTACAGTCTGTCGGTGGTGCCCTACTACAACAAGCCGAACCAGGACGGGCTGTACGCACATTTCCGAGCGATCGCCGAGGCGGTCGACATGCCCCACATCCTGTACAACGTTCCTGGCCGAACGGTGGCCGATCTCACCAACGACACAGCACTGCGCCTGGCACAGATCCCCAACATTGTCGGCATCAAAGACGCCACCGGCAACATGGAGCGCGCCACCGATTTGGTGCTGCGCGCGCCGGCCGACTTCGCGCTTTACAGCGGCGACGATGCCTCGGCGCTGGCCTTCATGATGCTGGGCGGGCATGGTTCGATTTCGGTCACGGCGAACGTTGCGCCCGGCCACTACTCGAAGATGTGCACGGCGGCGTTGGCCGGCGACTACGCCACGGCCCGTCATCACAATGCAAAGATGTTCCTGTTGCATCAGCGCCTGTTCTGCGAGGCGAACCCGATCCCGGTGAAATGGGCCTTGCAGTGCATGGGGCGCATCGGGCCGGGGATGCGTTTGCCGCTGGTTCCGCTCAACCCGGCCTTCCACGAGCGCGTACTCGAAGCCCTTCGCGCTGCTGACATCGAGGTCTGAATGCCGTTGTTCGTTTACCGCATGACCATGCTGGCCGGCTTGTTGCTGCTGTCAGCCTGCTCGGCTATCGACGCCCTGACACCGCCACCGGTCGACTACAAGTCGGCCGGGACACTGCCACCGCTGGAGATCCCGCCCGATTTGACCAGCCCAAGCACCGACGACCGCTTCATTGTTCCCGACGCCGGTGGACGCGGCACCGCCAGCGCTTCGGCTTACGAGGCCGAACGTACGGCAAAGCCGATCGGCACGGCCAGCGGGGTGCTGCCAGCCAATACTGGCGCCCGCATCGAGCGCAGCGGCTCGCAGCGCTGGCTGGTTGTCGACGCCGAGCCCGATGCAGTGTGGCCCACGGTGAGGCAGTTCTGGCTCGAGCAGGGGTTCATTTTGACGATCGAATCGCCGGTGACTGGTGTACTCGAGACCGACTGGGCGGAGAACCGCGCCAAGCTCCCCATGGACTGGCTGCGTGGAACCATCGGGCGTGTGCTCGATAGCATCTATTCGACCGGCGAACGCGACAAGTTCCGCACCCGCCTAGAGCGCAACAGCACCGAAAAGGTGACCGAGATCTACATCAGCCATCGCGGCATGGTCGAAGTCGCCGATAAGCGACAGTCGAACCCACTGCGCGATCCGACCACCGAGGGCACGGTGTGGCAGCCTCGGCCAGCCGACCCAGAGCTCGAAGCGGAGTTCTTGCAGCGTCTGCTGGTGCGTCTGGGCGTCGAGGAATCGGCGGCCAAAGCTCAAGTCGCGCGCGGCGCCGCCAGCCCCGACCGCGCTCGTCTGACCAAGACCACCGAGGGCACGCGCCTGACCGTCGACGAGCGCTTCGACCGCGCATGGCGCCGCGTCGGACTGGCGCTGGACCGCGTCGGCTTTACGGTGGAGGACCGCGACCGCGCCAACGGGCAGTACTTCGTCCGCTACGCCGATCCCGACGCCGGCACTGGCCGCAAAGAGGGCATCCTCGGCCGCTTGGCATTCTGGCGCGATCGCGAAGACCCAGCCCGCTCGCTCACCTACCGCATTCAGGTGATCGAAGCCGGCAACAGCACTGACGTGCACGTGGTCGACGATAAGGGGCAGCGCGACAACTCGGAGACCGCCGCGCGCATCCTCACGCTGCTCCACGAGCAGCTGCGGTGATGCGCTTTGCCAGCCTCGGCAGCGGTAGCCAGGGCAATGCCCTGCTGGTCCAGGCTGGTCGCACCACGGTGATGGTCGATTGCGGCTTTGGTCTGCGCGACTGCGTCGGCCGTCTGCAGCGGCTGGGCCTGGAGCCGGATGCGCTCAATGCGATTCTGGTGACCCACGAACATGGCGACCACATCGACGGCGTCGCCCGCTTTTCTGGCCGGTACGGCACGCCAGTGTGGGCAACCCACGGAACGGCGCGGCACTTCAGCGAAGATCACGCGCTGCCACTCCAGCACATCGACGGTTATCAGCCATTCAGCATCGGCGACCTGCAGATCACGCCATTCCCGGTCCCGCACGACGCCAGCGAGCCGGCGCAGTTTGTACTGGGCGACGGCAACCATCGGCTGGGCGTGTTGACTGACGCCGGTTCGGTCACGCCGCATATGGTCGATATGCTGTCCGGACTGGATGCACTGTTCCTCGAATGCAACCACGACGAACAGCGCCTGCGCGCAAACACCAGCTACCCACCCAGCCTCATCGAACGCGTTGCCGGAGCGTATGGACACCTGAGCAACGACGGCGCGGCCGACTTGCTGCGACGGGTCGGGCACAGCGAGCTGCAACATGTTGTCGCCGCCCACCTCAGTCAGCAGAACAACGCCCCGGAACTCGCCCGGGCGGCCTTGGCTGCGGCCCTGGATTGCGACGAGCGCTGGATCGGCGTTGCCGATCAGGCGCTGGGGCTCGACTGGCGCAGCATCAGCTGAGCGACGGCACGCTGGTTCAATACGCGGCCCGACATCCACCACCCACCACACGACACACGAGCGGAGTCATAACGAGCATGGAGCGACGGCACGAACTCTACCGCGGCAAGGCCAAGACAGTCTGGGCCACCGACGACCTGGAACGACTGGTCATCGAGTACCGCGACGACACCAGCGCGTTCGATGGCGCCAAGGTCGAGCAATTGGCCGGCAAAGGCGAGACCAACAATCGCTTCAATGCCGCGGTGATGCAGCGACTCGCCGCTGAGGGCGTCGAGACCCATTTCGAACAGTTGCTCGGCCCGACCACCTCGCTGGTCAAGAAGCTCGACATGGTCCCGGTGGAGTGCGTGGTTCGCAATCGTCTGGCAGGCTCGCTGGCCAAGCGCTTGGGTCGCGATGAAGGCGAAGAGCTGCGCCAGCCGGTGTTCGAGTTCTTCTACAAGAGCGACGCGTTACATGACCCGTTCGTCAACGACGACCACGTGCGTGCCTTTGGTTGGGCGAGCAATCTCGAGATCGAGGTGATGCGCACCATCACGCTGCGGGTCAATACCCTGCTGAAGGAGGCGTTCTCTGCAGTCGATATCGTGCTGGTCGACTTCAAGCTGGAGTTTGGGCGCTTTCAGGGCCGGCTGTTGCTCGGCGACGAGTTCAGCCCGGACGGTTGCCGGCTGTGGGATGCGCGGACACTGGAAAAGCTGGACAAAGACCGTTTTCGCCGAGACTTGGGCGGCGTCGTCGAGGCCTATCAGGAGGTTGCACGACGGCTTGGCGTAGAGCTCTAGCCGATCGATCGATGGGCGTCCGACGCACATGCGTGACGCCCAAAAGAAAACAGCCGACCTACAGGTCGGCTGTCGCGAAACATGCCCGAATTATTCGTCGGCAGCTTCTTCAGCAGGCTCTTCAGCAGCTTCTTCAGCCGGAGCTTCTTCCGGAGCAGCTTCTTCGACCGGAGCTTCCTCGACCGGGGTTTCTTCCTTCTGACCGCAAGCAGCCAGAGCCAAGGCAGCCAGCAGAGCTGCGAACAGGGCAGACAGTTTCATTCCAGTATTCCTTTTTCGGATGTTGTTTGACCAATAACGTGGCGGAGGTCGAAGTCGTTGGTGGTCAAGTCCAGCGATCGATCGAGGGCGATGCTAGCACAAAATCCCTCAGGGTAAAGCGTCTCGACCCTTAAAGAATCTCGCTTTCCGGACATGTCGCGGTGCATCATGGACGCTTGGCGGCGATCGCTGGGTGCAGGTGGCCACGCATGTACATGGCGTATAAATCGTCGATGACCGGATCAGTCAGCGCATCGTCAGCGCGGAGCCAGCGGCGATCGGCGAGCAGGCGCAGCGCCGGCTCAGCGGTCTCGGCCAGCAATTGCCCGTTACACCAGACGCGGCCGTCGGCGTAAAGCATCTGTGTCTGCAGGTCGAGTGCAACCCCCGATGTCTTCAGGGCCCTGACAAAGCCTGCCCGCGACAGCGCCGGCACGGGCGGCTCAAAGTAGACATGCGGCTTGGGATCGGACAAGGTCTCGCCGAGGAAGTCGCGCACTTCCTCGGCACCCCAGCGGATTGCCGTCAAGGCTGCACCAACCTGCTCACACATCGCTGGCGGCAATTGCGCAGGCGTGACGGTGGCGGGCTGATCCGGATCGCTGTAGAGCGCCGGCGGCTGGGAGACCGTAGCACCGTCTTCTGCCCGGTGTTCAGCCAGCCAGACCAGAAAGGCTTGCTGCAACTCGGCCAATGCCGGCGCACGAAAGCCCACCGACAGAGTGATACAGGGCTCATCCAAGGCGACACCATGGTGGGCATACCCCGGGGGCAGATAGAGCAGGTCGCCGGGCTGGCAGTCGAAAGTCTGCTCGGGACGAAAGTCGGCCAAGATGCGCAGCGGCAAGCCAGGGATCAGCGATCGATCGACCTGCCCGCTGATTTCCCAACGTCGGGTCCCGGCGGCTTGGATCAGGAACACATCGTAGGAGTCGACGTGCGGGCCGACGCCGCCCCCAGTGGTCGCGTAACTCGCCATGAGGTCGTCGAGTCGAGCGAACGGGACAAAACCGAACCGCCGCAGCAAGGCGTCGGCCTCTGGCAGGAACAGATTGATGCCCTGCACCAGTACAGTCCACGGCCCGCGCCCGCTGAGCTGGCGGGGACGGAACGGACCTTGGTCAAAGGTCCAGCTGCCAGCAGTCTGGCGTATCCGGCGCGACTGGGCGTCGGGGTGGGTGGCGAGATCGAGCAGCGTCTCGGCATCGATCACATGTGGAGCTTCCGGGACAGCACCGGCGACAAAGAGCGGGCGCTTCTGCCAGTGCTCGGCCATGAAGCGATCGGGGGTGAGGCCACCAAGCAGCAGGTCGGACATGCGCTCATTATACGAAGCACGGTTGGGCGACCGGTGGCACCCTCATGCAAGGCCGCGCGCTGCCGGCCGGGATGGGCCGCATGGCATACTGAAGCCTAGATGTGTTCGGCCACCGACACGACCGGGGCGACACGAACATCCCCTCCCGCACGACCGCACGCCAAGGACTGCACATGAATATCGGCAAGGACACCGTCGTCACTATCGACTATCAGCTGCTCGACGCCCAAGGCACGCTGATCGAATCGGAACAGGGCATCGCCTACCTGCACGGCGGTCATGGTGGCGTGCTGCCGGCGCTCGAGCGTGCCATGGAAGGTGCCGCGGTAGGCCAGACCGTACGTGCCCGACTGTCGCCCGAGGACAGCTTTGGTGACTACGACGCCGAGCGCGTCCGCACCGAGCCGCGCAATGCCTTTCCACCCGACGTGCAGGCTGGCATGCAATTCGCAGGCACCCCCGAAGGCAGTGAGGAGATGACGGTCTACACCGTCACCAATGTCACTTCCGACACCGTTGTGGTCGACGGTAACCACCCGCTGGCCGGCCAGACGGTCGAGTTCGCGGTCACCGTGCGCGAGGTGCGCGCCGCCACCGCCGAAGAGCTCGACCACGGTCACGCCCACGGACCGGGTGGCCACCACCATCACTAGGCGGCTTCCATGCAATCAGCGCTTCTGATCGCAGGCCTGCTGCTGGCACTTGGCACCACGGCGCACGCTGCGCCGGTGGTCGGCCAACCAGCGCCCGAATTCAGCCTGCCCGATGCCAGCGGGCAGCTACATCGCCTAGCTGACCAGCGCGACAGTTGGGTGATCGTCTACTTCTACCCGAAGAACGATACGCCCGGCTGCACCACCGAGGCCTGCAACCTGCGTGATCGCCACAACGAGCTACAGGCCTTGGGTGCCAAGCTGTTCGGTGTCAGCGTCGATTCGCAGCGATCGCACGCCGAGTTCGCCCGTAAGCACCGGCTACCGTTCACGCTGCTGGCCGACGAAAAAGGCGAGGTCGCCCGCGCCTACGATAGCCTGCTGAATCTGCTAGTCATGAAGATGGCCCGCCGCAACACCTTTCTGATTGCTCCAGACGGCACCCTGCACCAAGCTTGGCGCAGCGTCGATCCAAAGACTCACGCCGATGAGCTTGTGCAAACACTGCGTGCCCTGCGCGCGGCGGGACGTTAGTGCCTGCCTCGTACCGACGCCATCGATCGGCCCTACCATGAATGCACCAGAATCAATCCGGGTCGATGCGCGGGGGCTGAACTGCCCGCTGCCAATTTTGCGCGCCAAAAAAGCCCTGGCCGAATTGAAGTCGGGGGCAACGCTGGAAATCCTCGCCACCGACCCAGGCTCGCCGGGCGACCTGCAAGCCTTCTGCCGGCAGACTGGCCACCAGCTGCTTGCCTCCAGGCTGCAGGACGGCGTCTATCGCTTCCTGCTGCGCAAGCGCTAGCCGGGACCGTCGCGACCCAGGGACTCGCGCTTGGCCTTAGGGCGCACCTTCGCGCGCCCCCGTGCAGGCCGCCCACTGCTGGCGCCTCGGGAGGCTTGTTCACTCACTGTCGGGGCAGAAGCTGCTTGCTCACGGGCAGCTCGCTCGCGGGCAATACGCACATCGCGCAGTTGCCACCAAGCAAAGGCGAGTACACCGCCAAACACCAAAATCACTTCGATCAAAACGATGGGCCAAGCCATGGGCGGTGGTATCCGGAAAACGTCGCAAAGGGTCACGCGCAACTATTCTGTTCACGAGCTGTCATGTACAGTGGACAGACGCCTGCGACACCCGCTCAACTTACGGAGGCGCACATGAGCATCGCCGAACTCCCCGCCGAGGTGGCGGATCGACTCAACGAGGTTGCACGCCTACAGGGCTGTTACGAACCCCTGCTGCGTTCGGCCATGCCGCCGCCACCCTACAGCATCATTTTCGACTGGCTGCTCGAGCTCGCCTATCGCGACGTCTCTGTCCAAGACTGGCGGAGTGCCATGCAGCACTGTCGCGACAGCTTGGGCATCATGCTGCAGCTGCAACCCCTGCGAATCCAGTAAGGGGCGACCGGTGGGTTGTTGCAAGGTGCGGAATCGCAGCGAATAAGCTGCATGACGCGGCTGGACTTTCGCCGCTAGGCAGCCGTACGCAAAAACAAACGCCCCAGCCGGATGCAGGGGCGTGTGCTCTGGATGTGATCAGCGCGGCTCGCGAAAGGTCTTACCCAGGATGTAGGCCGCGATCAACACCCACACCAGGAACAAAAATAGGTTGAGGCTCATGTCAGTCTCCGTTGGGGTTTTTTGTCCAGACTCTGTCTATGCCAACCGATCAGCGGCAGCATCGCAGCTATGGTGGCACAAAGCAGGATTAGTTCAAGCGCATACACCATCACATAGGCCTGCGCCGGATCCACCGGCGAGGTAAGAATGTCGCGCAGGATGCCCCCCAAAGCCACCGCGACGCCAGCCGCAGTGGCTTGTGCTGCGCCCCAGGCACCCAGCGCCAGCCCCACCTGTCCAGCCGGTGCGCTCTGCATGGTGGCGGTCAGAGTACCGTGGCTGAACAGGCCACCACCCACACCAATCAGCAGCACCCCCATGCCAAACCAAGCCGGCGACATCAACGGCGCTGCCGCGATCACTGCGATAAATGCAGGAATCCCAATGAACGCGCCAAGGCCAGCCATGCGGAATGGGTCGCCACCGCGACCGAGCACCTGCGAGGCGGATGCAAAGCCGATCAGACCTCCGCCAGCAAGAGTAGCGGTCAGTAGCGTGGTGTCGGCCACACTCATCCCAAGAATCTCGCCGCCATAGGGTTCGAGCAGCACATCTTCCATGGTGAAAGCCATGGTCCCCAGCGCAACGATCGCTAACCGACGAATTGCCTGTGGTCCTGCACGAAAGGCCGTCCAGGCCTCACTGAAGGCAGGCTCCGGACGGAGCGGCTCGTTTGGCCGACGGGCTTCTTGCTTCCAGACAGCAATGGTGTTGAGCACGAGGGTGGTCACCGCCGCAGCCTGAATCACCTGGATCAGTCGGCCTGGCGAATAGTCTTCAAGCAAATGGCCGAACAATAACGCGCTACCGACCATACCGATCAACAGCGTCACATACATCAGCCCGACCACCTTGGGCTGGTCTTCCTGCGGCGCGAGGTCGGTGGCCAAGGCTAGGCCAATGGTCTGCACGATATGGATGCCCGCGCCAACCAACAGGAACGCGAGTGCGGCCGCCAACTGGCCGATCCACGCCGGATAAGCAGCCGACTGGCCAGCACCCGAGAGCACCAGCAATGCGAACGGCATGATGGCGAAGCCGCCAAATTGCAGCATGCTGCCGCGCCAAATGAAGGGGACACGCTTCCAGCCCAGCGCAGACTGGTGAATATCAGAGCGGAAGCCGATGAGCGCGCGCAAAGGCGCAAACAGGATCGGCAAGGCGACCATGATCGCGACGAGGCTGGCCGGAACGCCCAGCTCGACGATCATGACGCGGTTAAGGGTACCCAGCAGAAGCACCATAGCCATGCCGACCGACACCTGGAACAGCGAAAGACGCAGCAGGCGAGAAAGTGGGAGGTCGGCCGACGCTGCGTCGGCAAAAGGCAACAACGCCCGCGCGTGGCGGGCCAGGAATTCGATCAGGCGTCGGCGCGGAGTGTTCATCCGCGGAAGCGCCGAGGCGTGCACCTAGGGTGCATCAGCACGGTATCGCCGAACGAAACAGGGCTGGCCGACACATTAGCCAGCCAGCCCCGAGCGCCATGCGTCACTCGGACGAGTAGCTTGCGCTCTTTGAGACCGGCTCGCCGTTCAGAAACGCCGAGACCCAGGTGGTGTGAGTGGCCAGCGCCAGATGCACAGCGAACGAGCCAACGGCAACTGCACCGATCAGCAGCGGAACGCCAACGGTGGGCTTCACGACGGTCCACATTTTTCCGTAGATCATTGCAGTCTCCTCAACCCAGCCAAGGGGTATAGATGTAGGCCAGCAGGTGCGCCAGCGCAGCGATCATCCCGAACAGCTGCGTGCCCTGAATGAGGTGGCGATGCAGTTCTTCGGATTCGGCCTCGGTGAGGCCGGTCAGGCCTACTTTTTCAGTAGCCATGTCCATCTCCTTGTTTTATGTCATCGTGCTCAACCCGCACGCAGGTTCCGTGCCCCATCGCGGGTGGACACAGTCCGGGCCCGACGATGCAGCAGGAATGTAATTTCTACTTGACATTGTCTAATGTCAACTTTTTAAACACCTGAGTCGCCGGGCTATTTCCATGGACTGCGGAAAACGCAACCTCAGCGAGCCGCCCACACAACCGGGAACGCTTCCCGGCGCGATCCACGTATAGGCACTTTTTGACGTCGCCGGTGTCCTGATCATCAGACAGATATCGTCTACTCTTCTTGGGAGCCCCGCCAACAAGGGGCTTCTGGTTGGATAGCACTGTCCGACAACGATGGAGGAGTGAATGCAGAACGTTCCCGCTTCGATCGCCGCGCGACTGGCAGAGGTGTCGATGCTGCGCTCGGAATACCTCGACAGCGTATCGACAGATGTGTCTGGGCAGTTTGGCGAACTGGTCTTGGACTGGCTGGAAGAGCGCGCCCGTGCCGACCTGGACGAAACCGACTGGGCATGGGCAGTGATTCACGCACGCAACAGCCTGCACAACATGCGGCGCGGAATGCCTGACTGATACCGGCGCGTCCAGCCCCTACACCGCGCAGATCCTGCATCTCGGTCAGTTAGACGATGGCAAACAGATGACAGGCCGCTAATCTCCTCGCCACTTGAATGTTCAGCGGAGCGGCCGCAAGCGGCCTTTCATCCATGGCGAGATCCATCTTGAACTGCGAATCCACCGCGTGCCTGCGTCACTGGGAGGCCTTGTGCCCGACCGGCGAGCCACGCATCCGCCTGTGCCCGGTCTGCACCCAGGCGGTCCACCTGTGCATGACCCCACGCGAATCAAGCCAGGCGCAGCAACAAGGCCTTCGCGTCGCTTCGGTTGGTGCCGATATCAGCGCTCGGTCAGGGCTTTAGCTGCACAGACAGTGCCGCTGCAGACCGGCAGGCAGCATGATCGTCTAGCGGCAGGCGGGTCAACATACCAGGCGGTTAGACTGGTCTCATCGCCCGCACTTTGAGGACTTGGCCACCATGTCCAGCTTCTCGCTGCAGTTTTTGGGTGCCGCCGGCACTGTCACCGGCTCACGCTATCTAGTCGAGTCCCATGGCCGCCGCCTGCTGGTCGACTGTGGGCTGTTCCAAGGCTTCAAGCCGCTGCGGCTGCGCAATCGCGCACCCTTGCCGATCGACCCGGCCAGTCTCGATGCGGTCATCCTGACCCATGCCCATCTCGACCACAGCGGCTATCTGCCCCTGCTGGCACGGCTGGGCTTCGACGGCCCGGTCTACTGCACGCCGGCGACGCGCGACCTGTGCGGAATCCTGCTGCCGGACAGCGGCCACCTACAAGAAGAAGACGCGCGCTACGCCAACCGCATGGGCTTCTCGCGCCACCACCCGGCGCTGCCCCTTTACACCGAGACCGACGCCCGCGCCTGCCTGCAGCTGCTGCAGCCGGTCGAGTTCGGCCGGACCTTCGAAGCGCTGCCGGGCCTGAGCGCCAGCCTGCGTTACGCCGGACACATCATGGGGGCGTCGATGGTGTACCTGCAGAGCGCTGCCGGCACGCTGCTGTTCAGCGGCGACCTCGGCCGGCCGACCGATGCGGTGATGCGCCCGCCAGACCCGCCACCCGCAGCCGACTGGCTGGTGCTCGAATCGACCTACGGCGACCGCCTGCACAGCGATGACGATGTCCTCGAGCGCCTTGCGGCGATCATCTGTCGCACTATCGAACGGCGTGGGATCGTGCTGATCCCGTCGTTCGCCGTGGGCCGTGCGCAGACCCTGCTGGTGCTGCTCGATCGCCTGCGCCGCAGCGGCCGCATCCCGTCGGTGCCGATCTACCTGAACAGCCCGATGGCGGTCGAGGCGACGCGCGTGTTCTGGGAGCACCGCGACGGCCATCGCCTGAGTGAGGCGGAATGCGAATCGGCCTGCCGGCTGCCCCGGGTGGCCGCGACGGTCGAGCAGTCGAAGGCGCTGAATCGCCTGCGCGAACCGGCCATCATCATCGCTGCGAGCGGCATGGCAACCGGTGGGCGGGTGCTGCACCAGATGAAGGCGTACGCTCCCGACCCACGCAACACCCTCCTGTTCGCTGGTTTCCAGGCCGGAGGCACACGCGGTGCCAAGTTGCTGGCCGGCGCATCGACAGTGCGTATCCACGGCGAGGACATCCCGGTGCGTGCCGAGGTGGCCAATATCGACATGCTGTCGGCACACGCCGATCGTGACGAGATCTTGGCCTGGCTGGCGCAGATGCCGGCGCAGCCGCGTCAGATCTGGCTGACGCACGGCGAACCGACGGCCACCGACACGCTGCGCCTGGCGATCGACCAGCGCTTTGGCTGGGCCTGCGAAGCAGCCGACGACCAGCAGCGGGTGGTCCTGGACGCAGCCTAGAGCATGATCGGCAGCGGGTCAGGAAGGCAGCGCAGGCCAGGCAGCCTTGGACGAAATCGGCCTCAGACGAAGCCGGCCTCGGCCGCTTGACGGTCAGCGTGGTAACTGGAACGCACCAGCGGGCCGCAGGCGGCATGCACAAAGCCCAGCTCACGGGCCAGCCGCTCGAAGTGCATGAACACCGACAGCTCGGCGTAGCGAAGCACCGGCAAGTGCCCGGCGCTGGGCTGCAGGTATTGGCCGACAGTCAGCATCGTGACGCCGTGGGCTCGCAAGTCGTGCAGCACCTGCTCGACCTCGGCGTCGGTCTCGCCCAAACCCAGCATCAGGCCAGACTTGGTCGGCACCTGCGGGCAACGCTCACCAAACCGTTGCAACAGCAGCAGCGAATGCGCGTAGTCGGCCCCCGGACGCGCCTCGCGGTACAGGCGCGGCACGGTCTCGAGATTATGGTTCAGGACGTCCGGCGGACTGGCCAGCAGGGACTCCAGCGCGGTTTCCAGGCGGCCGCGGAAGTCGGGCACCAGGACCTCGATGCGGGTCGCTGGCGAACGCTCGCGAATCGCCGCGATACAAGCAGCAAAGTGCGCCGCACCGCCGTCGCGCAGATCGTCGCGGTCAACGCTGGTGATCACCACATAGCGCAGCGCCAGTCGGGCAACGGTCTCGGCCAGACGAGCGGGCTCGTCGGCGTCGGGGGGCTGCGGGCGGCCGTGGGCGACGTCGCAGAACGGACAGCGCCGGGTGCAGAGATCACCCAGGATCATGAAGGTGGCCGTGCCGTGGCCAAAGCACTCGCCGATGTTGGGGCAGCTGGCCTCTTCGCAGACGGTGTGCAGGCCCTGCTCGCGCAGGATGCTTCGGACTTGCTCGTAGCGCTCGCCGCCCGGCGCCGTCACGCGGATCCACGACGGCTTTTGCAGGGGCGCCACCACCGCACGGATCGGGATCGGGTTGCGCGCGGTCTTGGCCGCGCCGCGCTGCTGGGCGGGACCGCTCATGTCAGAGCTGCTCGACGCTGCCGTCGAGGTCCATCAACAACAGTTCGGTACCCAGACCGGGGTGACGCTGGGCAAGCTGCTGGCGGAACGTATCCATCACTGCACGATGGGTGGCAGTCTCGGCGTCGCGGCTGGCCACCGCAGCGTCGCCATAGGCGATGCGCGACGCGCCGCAGTCACGGTGATTCAGCACGATGACCTGCGGCACGTGGTGCAGCTGGATCGATGCGGCGAGGTTCTGCCAAAAGGTCTCGCGCCACTGCTCGAAGGCCGGGGCGACGACGCCGATGGCGGCTCCGGCGAAGCTGAACTGGCTGTACTGCCCGGCCAGCCCGCGTGCGCTCATCCAGTCGGCGGTCATGCGCGGCAAACGCGGATCGATGCAGGTCAGCAACAACGCCTTGTATCGTCCCTCGGCGGCCGACAGGGGCGTGGGCAGCAACGACAGCAGGCCGACACCGCCGGCGGCGCGCAGCAGGGCCCGGCGAGTGAGCCGTCCGGCAGTCGGAGTGCAGCAGCCACAGGCTGGCGGAAGGCGATCGGTCATCTTAGTCTCCGAGGCAGTGCTGTAGGTGTCAGCATAAAGCAGCGGCTAGCGCCTGCCCAATCGCGGCGCGTCGCCGGCGCGGAAACCAGCCACCGGCTGTCCCGCACCATCGAGCAGCTCAAGCTCGCTGCCGCGCATGCGCCAGCCGGCGACCTGCCCTAGCGCTTGCACAAACTGCCGCTCGAGGGCCATGTCACGAGGGCAAGCCATCTTTGTGGCGGCGATGTCACCAAAGCGCAACGTGGTGTCTTGTACGGTATAGGCAGCGACCAGGCGATTGCAGCCACCCGAACCGGTCAGGCGTTTTTTTTCCGCATCCAGAAACAGGTGCGCGGCGCGCGGGCCATCGCCACCCTGGACAGCTTGGCCACTGAGCTGAGCGAGATACCAGTGGGCCCCCTCTAGGCTGTTCGACGACATCCCTGGTAGCACCGAACAACTGGCAAGCGGCAGTGCAACACACAAGACTGACAAACGATTAGGAGCGTATGACGTTGAACGCCGGGCCAGACGCGGGGTCAACACAGAGGCAGTGTGCTGCGTTGCAACACAAGAGACCGCAGGACAATCGCGGCGGAAAAACCAGGAGGACAGCATTCCCCACAGGAGAGCTGGATCATGGATAAGCCAATGGATGAGCATACGGAGCATCGTTTTGTCGTTGAGTTGGTCTGCGGAGCGCACACTATTTTGCTGCATGACGAGCAAATGGAGGCGGTCCTGAGTGGCGAACGCCGTGTGATCGAGGGCACGGTGCATGTCGTCGATCGGCATTTCTTCAACACCTGGTGGTATTTCAACGACGTTGGCTTGGGCCTGCTGCGCGTTGAACATGGCGAAGACCCCGAGCGCACCACCGTGGCATGGGAAGGCCGCATCCACGACGCCTATGTCGGTACGCAGCCTAGTGCACCCATGCAATCGATGACTGGTCCGCTGGGGCAGATGGGCTAATCGATCTGGCGGCCAGGTGTTGATACCGCCCTCTCAGGTACGGCGAACGCGGCACCTCTGGCACACTCCAACACTGACGTTCCCCGACCAGCCATCGATTTGTCCTCCCGCCCCGCCATCGCGCTCGCTCTGAGCTGCACCCTGCTGTTGTCTGGTTGCCTGCGGCTGGGCAAGGATTATGTCCGCCCAGACCTGCCCTTGCCGTCGGCCTGGCGAAGCACCGCTGCTGCCAGCCCAGCGTTCAGCGACGGCGCGGCCAACTTGCCGCAGTGGTGGCAGCAGCTGGGCGACCCGACACTGGAACAACTGGTCGACACCGCACTGCGGGCCAGCCCGGACATGAGAACCGCCCTGGCCCGACTGGACGAATCGCGGGCGCGGCGTGACTTCGCGGCCGGGGCACGCTTCCCGACGCTGCGCGGTGGCCCACAGGTGAGCCGTAGCCGCTCAGCCGCGGCGTTCGTCAACACTGGCAGCACCACGCTGTACCAGTTGGGCTTTGACGCTGCTTGGGAGCCCGATCTGTTTGGCCGCATCGGGCGCGGGATCGAGGCTGCCGAGGCCGACCTCGAGGCGCGTCAGGCGGACCTCGATGGTGTGCGCGTGAGCCTGGCGGCCGAAGTGGCACTGAACTGGATCGAATGGCAGCGCGCGCGACAGCGGCTGCAGATCGCCCGCAACAACCTGCAGACCCAGCGCGACACCCGGCAGATCGCCGAATGGCGGGCGATGGCCGGGCTTGGTACGCAACTCGAAGTCGACCAGGCGCGGGCCAACGCCGAACAGACCCGCGCCAGCCTGCCGCGCCTCGAGACCGATCTCGCGGCCGCCGCCAATCGGCTGGCGGTGCTGACCGGTCAAGCGCCAGGCAGCGTCGATGACCTGCTGGTGACCAGCGCCGCCCCGGTGCGGCCTGCAGATACTGTCGCGGTGGGGATTCCAGCCGATACGTTGCGTCAACGACCAGACGTGCGCGCTGCCGAGCGCCGCCTGGCGGCCGAAACGGCACGCACTGGGCAACGCACTGCCGACCTGTACCCGACACTGAACCTGACCGGCACTTTTGGCTGGCGCTCGCTCGATGTCGGCGGTCTCGGCGACCCTGCCAATGTCTTCCGTAGCCTCACTGGCAGCCTCCTGCAGACACTGTTCGACGGCGGACGCATCCGCGCCAACATCCGTATCCAGAATGCGCTGCAGGAGAACGCCTTGGCGCAATACGAAAAGAGCGTGTTGACTGCGCTGGAAGAGGTCGAGAATGCCTTGGTGAGCTATGCCAGCAACCGTGAGCGTATCGAGGCTCTGCAGGCGGCAGTGACCGCCGCGCGCAGCGCTGCCGAACTGGCGGCGCAGCGCTATCAAAGCGGCGTGACCGACTTTCAGCGCTTGCTAGACGCCGAACGCACCCGGCTGAGCGCCGAAGATGCCTTGGCCAGCGCCGAGGCCGAAGGCCTGAGTGCACTCGTCACCCTCTACAAGGCGCTGGGCGGTGGCTGGCAAGACACCGCGGTGATCAACTAACTATCGGCATCGTTCCCGGCCGCAGCTTGCGAAGACACCGGTTTGAGCACATCCACTCTAGAGCATCGCTAAACACCACCATGGCAAACACCACTCCCGACCCGCAGACCTTGTTAGCTATCGGTGCGCCGCGCCCGTGGCGCCGCCGTGCCTTGCAAGTGGCGGGCACACTGCTGGCGCTGGTGCTGATCTGGGGTGGTTGGCGCTGGTGGCAGGGCAGCGGCGAACCCGAGCCGCAATTCGTCACCCAGCCGGCGGAACGCGGCCGCTTGCTGGTCACGGTGTCAGCGACTGGCAACCTGCAGCCGACCAACCAGGTCGATGTCGGCAGCGAGATCTCCGGCACGGTCGCGGTGGTTCGCGTGCAAGAGAACGACCGGGTGAAACGCGGCGATCTGCTAGCGCAGCTCGATCTCGCCAAGCTGAACGACGCCGTGGCCCGCTCGAAGGCGGCACTGCAGGCGGCCGAAGCGCAGGTGGCACAGGCCGCGGCGACTGTCGCCGAAGCGCGGGCCAACTTGCAGCGTCTGCGCCATGTCGCCGAGCTGTCCGGCGGGCGGGTGCCCTCTCGGACCGAACTCGACGGCGCCGAAGCTGCCCTGCTGCGCGCCGAGGCCACGGAAGCGAGCGCCGCCGCTGCGGTACGGCAGGCGCAGGCCGCTCTGCAAACCGACCAGACCAATATCCTGAAAGCGACCATCGTCGCGCCGATCGACGGCGTGGTACTTAGCCGCAAAATCGAGCCGGGGCAGACTGTAGCAGCATCGTTCCAGGCGCCAGTGCTGTTCACCTTGGCCGAGGACCTAGCGCAGATGGAGCTGCAAGTCGACGTCGACGAAGCCGATGTGTCACAGGTGCGTGCCGGCCAGCCCGCCATGTTTACCGTGGACGCCTGGCCCGGGCGCCGCTACCAGGCGGCGATCACACGAGTGGGCTTTGGCTCGCAGAGCAAGGACGGCGTGGTCACCTACAAGACCATGCTCAGCGTGAACAACGATGACCTGTCGCTGCGTCCGGGCATGACAGCGAACGCCGAGATCACCACGGCGGAGCGCTCTGAAGCACTGCTGGTGCCGAACGCCGCACTGCGCTACCGGCCACCCGCGCAGGCAGGCAGTGGCTCGCGCAGCGTGGTGGGCAGCCTGGTGCCGCAGATGCCACGGCGCGAACGTCCGCAGCCCAACAGCCGTGCGCCCGGCAAGGCTACCGTTTGGGTGCTGCGCGAAGGTGCGCCGGTACCAGTCGAGATCGGCGTTGGCCTGAGTGACGGCAGTCGCACCGAAGTGGTCGACGGCGCACTGCAGGTGGGTGATGCAGTGATTACCGAATCGGCGCGCCCCGGGCGCTAGGCCACAGCGCCGCCACCGTATGCCGACAGCCACAGACAGTCAGCCCGCCAACAGCGCAGGTCAGCCAGAGGCGCTGATCGAGCTGCGCAACATCACCAAGCGCTACGGCAGTGGTCCGGCGGCCTTCGAGGCACTACGTGGCATCGACCTGCGCATCGAGGCGGGCGAGTTTGTGGCGATCATGGGGCCGAGCGGATCGGGCAAGTCCACGGCGATGAACATCCTGGGTTGTCTGGATGTGCCCAGCAGCGGCAGCTACCGCTTTCAGGGCGTGGCAGTCGAGACCTTGAGCCGTCAGCAACGCGCACTGCTGCGGCGTCACTACCTGGGCTTTGTGTTCCAGGGCTTCAATCTGCTGGCGCGAACCTCGGCACAAGAAAACGTGGAGTTGCCGCTGCTTTATCGCGGCGAGGACACCGCCAGCCGGGCGCGTCAAGCAGGCGAAGCGTTAGCGCTGGTCGGGCTGGCCGGGTGGGAGCACCATACGCCGGCCGAGTTATCAGGCGGGCAACAGCAGCGGGTGGCGATCGCCCGGGCCATCGTCACCCGGCCACTGCTACTGCTTGCCGACGAACCGACCGGCAATCTCGACAGTGAGCGCAGCGCCGAGATCATGCAGTTCCTGGCGATGATGAACCGTGAACAGGGGCAGACCATCGTCATGGTCACGCACGAGACCGAAGTGGCCGCCTACGCCCAGCGCATCGTACGTTTTCGCGACGGCCGCATCGCCGAAGACGGCCCCAACCCTGCCGCCAACCACACCGAGTCGGGTGCCACGCCATGATCTGGAGTGCCCTGCTGCTGGCACTGCGCGAGATCCGCCGCAACCTGCTGCGCTCATCGCTGACGGTGCTGGGCATCGTTATCGGCGTGGCGGCGGTGGTGACCATGGTGACACTGGGCGACGGCGCAACGCGCGCGGTCAGCGACCAGATCAGCAGCTTGGGCACCAACCTGATCAGCGTGCGGCCTGGTCAGCGGCTAGGTCCCGGACGCGACAGCGGTGGTGCGGCAGCCTTCCGTGTGGCCGACGCCGAGGCCATCGCCACCCAGATCGCCGGGCTCAATGCCGTGGCCCCGACCGCCACCAAGGGCGTGACGCTGGTGGCTGGGTCGCGTAACTGGGCGACCAACATCACTGGCAGCACCGACAGCTATTTCCGCGCCGCGAACTGGCGAGTGGCCGAGGGCCGCGAATTCAGTGAAAGCGAAGAACGTTCGGGCAAGGCCGTGTGCATCATCGGCGAGACGGTGCGGCAACAGCTGTTCGGCAACGAGAACCCGGTGGGCAGCGAGATGCGGGTGCGGCAGTTCAGTTGCGAGATCATCGGCCTGCTCGCGGCCAAGGGCCAAGGCGCGATGGGCATGGATCAGGACGACGTGGTGGTGATGCCACTGCGCACTGTGCAGCGCCGCCTGACGGGAAATCAGGAGGTGCGGGCGATCGCCGTATCGGTGCGCAGCGCCGGGGACGTTCCGCGCGTCATGGGCCAGATTCGCGAGCTGCTGCGCGAGCGGCGCAATCTGTCCCCTAGCGAAGAAGACGACTTCACCGTGTTCGACACGCGGCAGATCGCCGAGGCGCTGTCGGGAACCATCCGCACCATGACCATGCTGCTGGGCGCGGTGGCGGCGGTCAGCCTGCTGGTGGGCGGCATCGGCATCATGAATATCATGCTGGTGTCGGTGACCGAGCGCATCCGCGAGATCGGCATCCGGCTAGCGATCGGCGCACTGGAGCGCGAGGTGATGCTGCAGTTCCTCACCGAGGCCGTGGTGCTGTCGGCCCTGGGCGGGCTGCTGGGAATCGGGCTCGCATTCTTGCTGTGCCTGGGGCTGAGCGCACTGATGTCGCTGCCGTTCTTGTTCAACCCCGGGATCAACCTGCTGGCATTCGGCTTTGCCGCCCTGATCGGCATCGTCTTCGGGTTTTTCCCTGCGCGACGGGCAGCGCAGCTAGATCCGATCGAGGCACTGCGACGCGAGTGACCCGGCGGCCGGTCACTCGTCCGGAAAACTGCCATTCGCTGATTCGTCCATGCGCAGCCGCAAGGCGATCAGCACTTCTCGCAGGTGGCGCTGTTCACCATCGGGCAGACCAGTATCGCAGGCCACCGAGCGTTGCACATCGGCCACCTGGGCCTGCAGAGCTCGCGCCCGCTCGCTCAACCAGATGCGCACGATCCGTTCGTCGTGGTCAGCGCGGCGTCGCTCGACCAGGCCATCGCGCTCGAGGCGCTTAAGGAGCGGCGTGAGCGTGCCCGAATCAAGACCAAGGCGCTCGCCAATCTGCCCCACCGACGGGCCATCCTGCTCCCACAGCACCAAGAGCACGAGGTATTGGGGGTAGGTGATACCCAGCGCATTCAGACGGGTGCGATACAGCCGGGTGATGGACTGGGTGGCCGCGTACAGCGCAAAGCACAGCTGCCGGTCGAGGCGCAGGTTGAGATGCTGCCCCGGGGTATGGGATGTACTCATTCGCGTTGTTATAACGATTGGGTTTTTTGTGTACAACCAACGTCACACTAGTGCATTTGAGCGGACGGTGCCAGAAACCGCCTTTGCCGGCGTACCCAGCCGCACCAGTTCGAGCCAGAGCTCCTCGGAATGCGTCGGCGTATCCACATCGCCTGCTTGCAGCTTGCAGCTTCCAGCTCTGAAGCGGGGCAGTGGCGACAAATCCAGGTCGACACGCTGGTCACGGAATGGTCACGGCCCAAAAACAAACGGCTTGCATCGCTGCAAGCCGTTGTTTTTACTGGCGTCCCCACGGGGATTCGAACCCCGGTTACCGCCGTGAAAGGGCGATGTCCTAGGCCTCTAGACGATGGGGACTTCTTGATCGTCTGGTGGAGGTAAGCGGGATCGAACCGCTGACCTCTTGCATGCCATGCAAGCGCTCTCCCAGCTGAGCTATACCCCCAGAGAGCCGCGCACTATACCGTCGGCACTCCCGCTTGTAAAGGAAGCACGACAGGTAGAATGATGGCGCCCCGCCCTCGTAGCTCAGTGGATAGAGCGACCGCCTCCTAAGCGGTAGGTCGCAGGTTCGACTCCTGCCGTGGGCGCCAGTGCCGGTCGCGATGCCCGGGCCAGACGCGATCAAACGTAAGCGCCCACCCGGATCCAGCGCGTCGCGATCCACTTGCAGCCCGCCGTGACCGGACTCCCACCGTGCAGCGAACGCTTCTGCAGCTGGCCCTGCCGGTCGAGCGACGCGAACATCAGCGCTGCGCCCTTCTGGGGCAAAAACTCCAGTCCGAGCTCTGGGAAGATCGTGCCGCCGCCGCTATCGACCGCGTTGAGATACAGAATGATCGTGAGCAGGCGTTGCCCCCCTCGCTCCAGCTGCGCTGCGCAACCGGGCGTGGCCGGGTCGAAATAATCGAAGTGCGGCCGGTACTCGCCGCCCACTTGGTAATACAAGATCTGCAGGCCTTCGCCGTTGGGTTCGGGCAGGCCCGAAAGCACCGCCAGGCGCTGCTCCAGCGCCTGCACCACTGGGGTGGCGCCACGCGCAAAGTAGGTCCCTGAACTGGTACGCCGCGCATCGGGCACAAAACGCCCGGTCTGCGGATCGACGACTGTCGACCCCTCGATCCGGGCTGCGGAATCGCGCACCAGGGTGTCGCATTCGTCATCTGACAGCACCCCGGTCAGGTAGAAGATGCCCTGCCCTGGGTGACGCCCCACCAGCTCCGCGCTGCGGTCGCCCAAGTCGACGCGGTTGCTGCGGCCCAGCGCATCGCAGCGCGCCCACCAGGCGGCTAGGGCCGGCGCAGGGTCGATGCCGGTATGGGCAGCGAGCGGTGTGTTTGCCGCAATCGCAGCAGCGCCATCAGTGGTGTTGGCGCCGGTCAAGGCTGCTGGTTGTTGTGCCTGCTGGCGCTCCCGCTCGGCCAGATATGCAGCGACAAAATCCGGCATGTAACCCGCGTCCAGCAGCGACTGACGCAGCTGCTGCGGGGTGCAACCGCGCGCCAGATTGTCGGCGAACCAGGTGTCGAGCTGCGGGTGGGCGGTCTGCTGCATGGCGGGTGGCACTTGCGAGGGCGTCTGTGGTCCATTCTAATGCGCAGCGCAAGCGGCCCTCTACCCTACGACACCCATGTTCGATCTCGCCTGGCTGTTCACACCCGACGCGCTCATCGCGCTGGCCACCCTCACTGCTCTCGAGGTGGTGCTGGGTATCGACAACATCATCTTCATCTCGATCCTGGTCGGGCGCCTGCCGCCACACCAGCGGGACATTGCGCGGCGGCTCGGCCTGGGCCTGGCCATGCTCAGCCGCCTGGGCCTGCTGTTCGCCCTGGCCTGGATCATGCAGCTCACCACGCCGCTGTTTAGCGTACTGGAGCAACCGGTGTCGGGACGCGACCTGATCCTGATCTTGGGCGGCCTATTCCTGCTGTGGAAAGCCACCCATGAGATCCACGGCTCTCTCGAAGGCGCCCAAACGCCCTCCCCGGTCGCCGGCAACGCTGCGCGTGCCGCTTTTGGCGCGGTGCTGGTGCAGGTCGCGATCATCGACATCGTCTTCTCGCTGGACTCGGTGATCACCGCCGTCGGCTTGGTCGACGACATCCGCATCATGGTGCTGGCCATCGTGATCACGGTGGCGGTCATGCTGCTGGCGGCCAAGCCGGTCGGCGAGTTCGTCGACCGCCACCCCACCATCAAGATGCTGGCCCTGTCGTTCCTGATCCTGGTCGGTACTGTACTTGTCGCAGAAGGCCTCGGTTTCCATATCCCCAAGGGCTATGTCTACTTCGCCATGGCATTCTCGGTGGCGGTGGAGATGCTGAACATCCGGCTACGTGCCCGCCAGCAGCAGGCGGTGCAGCTGCGCAAACCCGACCAGCCATGAGCCGCAAGCGAACCGTCGGCCCGCCCGAGCGCTCAGTCGCGGACGCAGTCGACGTGGTACTCAACCTCGCCGCTGGTGCCTTCGTCCTTGACCAGGCCGTGGATATCGGTCTCGAAGCCCGGGAAACGGGCGTTGAAGTCACGCGCGAACTTCAGGAATCGCACGATGGTGGCGTTGAACCGCTCACCCGGGATGAGTAGCGGGATTCCCGGCGGATAGGGCGTCAGCAGCACGCTCGTCACGCGCCCCTCCAAGGCATCGACCGGTACCCGCTCGATCTCGCGGTGCGCCATCTTGGCGAAGGCATCGGCTGGTTTCATCGCCGGCACCATGTCCGACAGATACATCTCGGTTGTCAGGCGGGCGATGTCGTTCTCGCTATAGACCGAGTGGATCTGTTGACACAGGTCGCGCAGGCCGACGCGTTCATACCTCGGATGCTTCTGCACGAACTCGGGGAGCACGCGCCACAGCGGTTGATTGCGGTCGTAGTCGTCCTTGAACTGCTGCAGCGCCGCCACCAGCGTGTTCCAGCGACCCTTGGTGATGCCGATGGTGAACATGATGAAGAAGCTGTAAAGGCCGGTCTTCTCGACGATCACGCCGTGCTCGGACAGGTACTTGGTGACGATCGCAGCCGGAATGCCCCAGTCGGCAAAGTCGCCGTCGACATCGAGTCCAGGAGTGATGACTGTCGCCTTGATCGGGTCGAGCATATTGAAGCCGTCAGCCATCTGGCCAAAGCCGTGCCAACGATCGCCAGCCTTGAGCATCCAGGCATCGCGCTCTTCTAACCCTTCTTCCGACAGATCGTCCGGGCCCCAGACCTTGAACCACCAGTCCTGCCCGTATTCGGAGTCGACCTTGCGCATGGCGCGGCGAAAATCCAGCGCCTCGGCCAGTGACTCTTCGACCAGCGCGGTACCGCCCGGCGGCTCCATCATTGCCGCGGCCACGTCCAGGCTGGCGATGATCGAGTATTGCGGGCTGGTCGAGGTGTGCATGAGGTACGCCTCGTTGAACACATCGCGGTCGAGCTGCACGTTCTCGGCGTCCTGCACCAGGATCTGGCTCGCCTGCGACAGGCCGGCCAGCAGCTTGTGGGTCGACTGGGTCGAGAAGATCATCGAGTCCTTGCAACGCGGCCGGCCTTCGCCGATGGCGTGGTAGTCCCCGTAGAAGTCGTGGAACGCTGCATGCGGCAGCCAGGCCTCGTCGAAATGGAGGACGTCGATCTCACCGTCGAGTACTTCTTTCAGCGTCTCGACGTTGTAGAGGATGCCGTCGTAGGTGCTCTGGGTGATGGTCAGGATGCGCGGCTTCTTGCAGGCGGCCTGGCGTGCAAACGGATTGGCCTCGATCTTGGCGCGGATGTTGTCAGGGCTGAACTCGGCAAGCGGGATCGGGCCGATGATGCCGAAATGGTTGCGCGTCGGCGTCAGGAACACCGGGATCGCGCCACACATGATGATCGAGTGCAGCACGCTCTTGTGGCAGTTGCGGTCGACCACCACGATGTCGCCTGGGGCCACGCTGTTGTGCCAGACCATCTTGTTGCTGGTGCTGGTGCCGTTGGTCACGAAATAAAGGTGGTCCGCGTTGAAGATGCGCGCCGCGTTGCGCTCTGAATCGGCCACCGGGCCGGTGTGGTCGAGCAGCTGGCCGAGTTCGTCAACGGCGTTGCAGACGTCCGCGCGCAACATGTTCTCGCCGAAGAACTGGTGGAACATCTGTCCCACCGGGCTCTTCAGGAAGGCCACCCCGCCCGAATGCCCCGGGCAATGCCAAGAGTACGAGCCATCGGCGGCGTAGTGCGTCAGCGCCCGAAAGAAGGGCGGCGCCAAGGTGTCCAGATACGCCCGGGCCTCGCGCACCACGTAGCGGGCGATGAACTCCGGTGTGTCCTCGTACATGTGGATAAAGCCATGCAGCTCGCGCAACACGTCGTTGGGGATGTGCCGGCTGGTGCGTGTCTCGCCATGCAGGAAGATCGGGATCTCGGCGTTGCGGTGCCGGATCTCGCCGACGAAGGTGCGCAGCTCGGCGATGGTCTCCTCTTCCTCATTCGCGAGTTCTTCATCGTCGATCGACAGGATGAATGCCGAGGCGCGGCTCTGCTGCTGCGCAAACGAGGTCAGGTCGCCGTAGTTGGTGACGCCGATGACCTCGATGCCTTCGTCACCAATCGCCTTGGCGAGCGCGCGGATGCCCAGGCCCGATGCGTTCTCGGACCGGAAATCCTCGTCGATGATGATGATGGGGAAGTTGAAACGCATGAGCTGCCTCGCCGGAAGCGTTGCGGGAGCGGCGCATCATAGCGCAGCCACGCTGTGCACAAAGTGGCTTGTTGCGGCCGATGAGCAGCGGCTCAGGAAATGAGCACGCCAAGCGCCGAGTGGCACCGGCACGCTAGAGCAAGATATCGGGGGTGACGCGTTTGCGCTGTAAGATGCGGCGCAGTTGACGCAACGCCTCGATCTGGATCTGGCGTACGCGTTCGCGGGTGAGCTGCATGCGGCTGGCCAGCTCTTCGAGGGTGGCGACTTCGTTGTCGTAGAGACCGTAGCGGGCAATGATGACCGCGCGCTGGCGCTCGTTCAGCTGGCCGATCCACTCGTGTACATGCTCTTCGACCTCGGCCGTCTGTAACAGGACGTCGGGAGGAAGCGCGTGGTCGTCAGCCACTGCATCGCCAATGCTCAGAGATGAGTCGCCGTCCAACGGTGAATCCAGCGACGCCATGCGCTCGTTCAGCTGCAGGATGCGCCGCACCTCGTCGACTGGCTTGTCCAGCAGGTGGGCGATGTCTTCCACCGTCGGGTCACTGCCGGTCTGCTGCTCGAGGTGCCGCTGCGCGCGCAGGACCACGTTGAGTTCCTTGATGACATGCACCGGCAGGCGGATGGTCCGCGCCTGGTTCATGATCGCCCGCTCGATGTTCTGGCGGATCCACCAGGTGGCGTAGGTGGAGAAACGGAAACCACGATGTGGATCGAACTTCTCCAGTGCGTGGATCAGCCCGAGGTTGCCCTCCTCGATCAGGTCGAGCAGGGGCAGGCCGCGGTTGATATAGCGTTTGGCAATATTCACCACCAGCCGCAGGTTCTGCCGGATCATCCGCTCGCGGGCGATCGGGTCGCCGTCGAGCACCCGACAGGCAAGCTCGAACTCCTCGGCGGGCGTCAGCAGCGGGCTGCGCCCAATGTCGTTGAGGTAGATCTGCGTCGTGTCGGAGCTGAACTCTTCAGCCACTGGCGAGCGTTCTTCAAGCTCGGTGACCATACCCTGCCCAGCCGGCCCGTCATCGGTGCCCACCGCCTCGTCGACATCATCGATGTCGTCCAAACCCATGGACCCAGGGTGCTCGTCACGCATCAGTTGCCCCGGCCGGGCAGGTAACCCAGTGGATCGAGGGGTTTGCCAAAGCGGCGGATCTCAAAATGCAGCCGCACATCGGCGGCGTCGGTGCTGCCCATTTCGGCGATCTTCTGTCCGGCTTTCACGACATCGCCCTCCTTGACCAGCAGTTTTTGGTTGTGCGCGTATGCGCTGAGAAACTCTTTGTTGTGCCTTAACACAATAAGTTTCCCGTAACCGCGCAAACCGTCGCCGGCATACACCACTTCACCGGCAGCGCTGGCCAGCACCGGATCGCCAGCCGCACCAGCGATGGCGATCCCCTTGCGGTTGGCCGCCTCGTTGAACTGCGCCACTACGCGGCCGTTTGCCGGCCATTGCCAAGGTGCGCCGACCAGAGCCAAGGGACGCGTCTCGCGCGCTGCTGGCTGCGGTGCCGGTGGCGGCTCGTTGGGTAACTCAGCGGCCGGTTCCGGGCTTGCCGCGACTGCAGGAGCCGCTGCGGCCGGATCGGGCACAGGGGCGGCGGATGGCGCCGGTGCTTGCCGGGCCGGCGGGGGGCGCGGACTTGACGGTGCTTCTGCAGCAACAGGTGGGGTCTCGTCCAGCGAACGGCCGACCGGCGCCGGTGCAGTCTCGAGCGGCTGGGCCGCGACGCCCGGCGTGGCACCGCCGGCCGACCCCCCGTCGGGCCCACGTAGGCGCAGGACCTGTCCGGCAAAGATGCGATCGGGATTGCTGATGCGGTTCCAGCGCGCCAGATCGCGGTAGTCCAATCCATGGTCCAAGGCAATGGCATACAGTCGATCGCCTGGCTTGACCGTGTAGGTCTCGGGTCGGGTGTCGGAAGGGTCGACGTGACGCGGCCGCACGGTACGCGCGGCGGTGCTGCCGGTCTGGCTGCGGTCGATCACCGGCGCCGGACCCGGCGGCGGCTTGCTGATGCCACAGCCAGCCAACAGTGCTAACAGCATCAGAACCACGAACCGGATCACTGCGCCACCCCTGGCAGCAGCGGCACAAAACGCACCGCCTCGAGCGACTCTTCGGTCAGGCCTTCGGCACCCCGCTCCCACACCTTGAGCAGCTGACCCTGCGAGCCACCCACTGGTGCCACCAACCGCCCGCCTGGCGCGAGCTGCTCGAAGAGTGCGGCTGGCACCTCGGCCGCGGCCGCAGCGACGATGATGCCGTCGAACGGTGCGGCCTCGGCCAAGCCGAGCATGCCGTCGCCTAGCTTGAAACGCAGGTTGCGAAGACGCAGTTCACGGGTGCAGGTGCGAGCCTTTTCCAACAGTGCCGGGATGCGTTCGACTGAATACACCTCGCCGCAGCAACGCGCCAGAACCGCCGCTTGATAGCCGCAGCCGGTACCCACCTCGAGCACCTTGGGCGGAGTGCGCCCATGCCGCAACACCTCGATCATGCGGGCGACGATATACGGCTGCGAGATGGTCTGGCCCTCACCGATCGGCAATGCCACGTCCTCATAGGCTCGGCTGGCCAGCGCCTCGTCGATGAAGATATGACGGGGCACCGCCTGCATCGCCGCCAGCACCACCTCGTCGCCGATACCTTGCTCGCGCAACCGCTCGACCATGCGCAGGCGTGTGCGCTCCGAGGTCATCCCGATCCCGGCGATACGCCCGCTGTTCACCTAGCGCTCCAGCCAGTCGCGCACCGACTCCAACTGGCCGGTGTGGGTCAAGTCGAGCTGCAGCGGGGTCACCGACACTCGACCGGCGGCAACCGCGTGAAAGTCGGTCCCCGGGCCAGCGTCGGCGGCACTACCCGCTGGACCGACCCAGTACACCGTCTGTCCGCGCGGGTCGGTGGCACGGATCACTGGCTCCGCCTTGTGGCGTCGGCCCAAGCGCGTCACCTCGACGCCACGCAGCTGGTCGTAAGGAAGATCCGGGACATTGACATTCAGTAGCATCGGTTCGCCGGGGGGCTTGCTCAACCAGCGTTCGACCAGCTCGCAGGCGATGCGTGCCGCACTGGCGAAGTGCTCGCCATGGTGACCGACAAGCGACACCGCGATCGAGGGGATGCCTAGCAGGTGACCCTCGGTGGCGGCGGCGACGGTCCCCGAATAGATCGTATCGTCACCCATGTTGGCGCCGCTGTTCACACCAGAGATAACGACATCCGGTTGTTCGGCGAGCATGCCAGTCACTGCCATGTGGACGCAGTCGGTGGGCGTACCGTTAACGAAATAAAATCCGGTGGGCGCCTGCCGCAGGGTCAGTGGCCGGTCGAGTGTCAGCGAGTTCGACGCGCCGCTACGATCGCGTTCGGGGGCAACGACCGTGATGCTACCGAGCCGTGCTGCGGCCTGTGCCAGCGCGGCCAGACCGGGGGCGAAATAGCCGTCGTCATTGCTCAGCAGAATGCGCATGGAGGCGGACGGATAAGGGGCGACCCGGGGTCGGGGTCTGGGGTGGGGACTTGGTCGGGGCGAGAGGATTTGAACCTCCGACCACCTGCACCCCATGCAGGTACGCTACCAGGCTGCGCTACGCCCCGACAGGCGGCGGAGTATAGCAGGCTAGCCAGCCAGGAGGTCGCGGATGGCCTGCAACTCCGCCCGTAAACGCTGGATGTCGGCGGCAGCTGGCGGGCTTGTCGTCGCCTCGCTGGCAGCTGCGCCAGGAGTCGTTGCGACGGCCGCGGAACCCCGGCTGCCTAGCTGCTGCCGGGCGCCCTGAATGGTGAAACCCTGCTCGTAGAGTAATTCGCGGATGCGGCGGATCAGCAGCACCTCGTGATGCTGATAGTAGCGGCGGTTACCGCGCCGCTTGACCGGCTTGAGCTGAGCAAACTCCTGTTCCCAATACCGCAGAACATGTGCTTTCACGCGACACAGCTCGCTCACCTCGCCGATGGTGAAGTAGCGCTTGGCCGGGATCGGCGGCAGGGGGCTGTTATCGGCGCTTGTCACTGGCGGCCTCGACCGCGGTCTTCAGTTTTTGCGACGGGTGGAAGGTGACTACCCGTCGCGCGCTGATCGGAATCTCTTCGCCGGTCTTGGGGTTACGGCCTGGACGCTGCGGTTTGTCGCGTAGTTGAAAGTTGCCAAAACCGGACAGCTTGACCGGCTCGTTGGCCTCGAGGGAGGCCCGAATCTCTTCGAAAAAGGCCTCGACCATGTCCTTGGCTTCGCGCTTGTTCAGCCCCAAGCGCTCGAACAGCAGCTCGGCAAGGTCGGCTTTGGTGAGGGTCACACGGTGCTCCTTGGATGGTGTTGTTCTTGTTCAGGTGCGCAGCGCGGCACCCAACTGATCGCGCAATGCCGTCAGAACGCTTGCGACGATGGCGTCGACGTCGGCGTCGGTCAGAGTCCGCAGAGTATCCTGCATCGACATTGCGATGGCAAGGCTTTTCTTCCCAGATTCAATGCCTTGGCCGCGATAGATGTCAAAAGGCCACACTGAGCGGATACGCTGCTCACCAACGCTGCCGATGACGGCTGCCACCTGCTCCCAGGCCACAGCTTCGTCGACCAGTACGGCGATATCGCGCCGCGCGCCAGGGTGGCGCAGCGGCGGCTCGGCCTGCGGGGGAATGGCGAGCGGCATGGCCTCGACCTCCAGCTCGAATACCACTGGCGCCGAAGGCAGGTCGTTTGCCTGTACTAGTCGCGGGTGCAGCTCACCCAACCAGCCCAGCGCGCGGCCGCCAACGCTCAGTTGCGCGGCGCGGCCGGGATGCAGGGCAGGATGGTCGACCAGCGGTGTGCACTGCAGCAGGTGTGGGGCGAGCAATGCTTCGAGATCGGCCTTCACGTCGAAGAAATCGACCGTGCGGGTCGCTCCTCCCCATTGTTCGGGTTGCGCGGGGCCCCACGCCAGCCCCCCCAAACGCTGTGGTTGGGCCTCGGCCTCGATGCCCAAGAAGCAACGCCCTTGTTCAAACACCCGCACGCGCGCCTGGCGCTGCGCCAGGTTACTGCGCAGTGTGCCGACCAAGCCGGCCAGCAAGCTGGTACGCATCACCGCCATCTGCCGCGCGATCGGGTTGGCCAGGCGCACCGGCTGCACATCTCCGTGGAACGCTGCCTGATCGTCGGCGTCGATGAACGAGTAAGTGATCACTTCGTGGTAATCACGCAGCGCCAGCCGCGCGGCAAGGTGCAGCGGCGCCAGCGCTGACTCGGCCCGAACCGGCACATCCAGGCTGCCCTGTGGCGCGCGCACTGGCACCGCGTGGTAGCCATGCACCCGCACCAGTTCCTCGATGAGATCCTCCTCAATGGCGATATCGAAACGGTATGGTGGCGGCGTCACCTGCCAGGCATCGCCATTCTTCTGATGCGCCAAGCCCAGCCGGTCGAGAATGCCGGTGATAGTCTTGCTGCCCAGCTCGATGCCGATCACTGCCGTGGCCCGCGACTCACGCAGGCGTACCGGTGACCGAGCTGCAGGACTGGTGCCCGCGCTGACCAGCGGACCTGGCTGCGCCCCCGCCAACTGCACTAACAACTGCGAAGCACGGGCCATGGCGCGGGCGGGCAACGTCGGGTCGACCCCGCGTTCGAAGCGATGGGCCGCATCGCTGCCGACATTGAAGCGGCGCGCCCGACCGGCGACCACGCGCGGCACAAAATGAGCGCTCTCCAGGAAGATCGTGGTGGTGCCGTCGGTCACCGCCGAAGCGTCGCCGCCCATCACCCCGGCCAGGGCCTGCGGCCCCGCAGCATCGGCGATCACCAGGCAGTCGGCATCCAGCATGGCGGTGCTGCCGTCGAGCAGCACCAAGGACTCGCCCGGCAACGCACGACGCACCACGATATCGCCCTGCAGACGGGTGTTGTCGAAGGCGTGTAGCGGCTGGCCCAGCTCGAGCATGACGTAATTGGTGATATCGACCACCAGCGACACACCGCGCAGGCCTGCGCGCTCGATGCGGCGGCGCATCCACGGCGGAGTGGTGGCACGGCCGTCGACCCCGGTGAACACGCGGCCGAGATAGACCGGACAATCATCGGTGCTCGTCAACCGCACCCCCCGCGCCTGCGCATGACTGGGCGGCGGGTCTTGCAGCGGCATCGCCTCGACGCGCGCCCCGCTCAGTGCCGCGACCTCGCGCGCCAAGCCGGCGATGCTCAGGCAATCGCCGCGGTTGGGCGTGAGCTTCAGCTCGAAGACGGTGTCGTGCAGATCCAGATACTGGCGGATGTCCGTCCCCACCGGGGCGTCGGCCGGCAGCTCGAGCAGACCAACGGCGTCGGCGGCGATCCCCAGTTCCTTGGCCGAGCAGAGCATGCCGAAGCTCTCCACGCCGCGCATGGTGGCCTTGGCGATCGCCAGACCCCCCGGCAACTGCGCACCGACCACCGCGAGCGGCGCCTTCATCCCCAGCGCGGCGTTGGGCGCCCCGCAGACGATGGTCAGCGGCTTGTCCGCGCCGCAGGCCACCTGGCAGACACGCAGGCGGTCGGCATCCGGGTGCGGCGCGATGCCGACGATCTCGCCGACGACCACACCGCTGAACGGTGGCGCTGCCGGCGCCAGAGACTCGACCTCGAGCCCTGCCATGGTGAGCAGGTCAGCCAGTCCGGCGGTATCCATGTCAGGGGACACCCATTGCCGCAACCATGCTTCAGAGAATCTCACCGGCTCGCTCCTAGACGAACTGACGCAAGAAACGCAGGTCGTTCTCGTAGAACAGACGCAGGTCGTTGACGCCGTAGCGCAGCATGGCCAGGCGGTCGATGCCGAAGCCGAAAGCAAAACCCCGGAACGCCTCCGGGTCGATGTTGACGTGACGCAGCACATTGGGGTGCACCATGCCGCAGCCGCCGATCTCCAGCCAGCGGTCGCCCCAGGCCATGTCGATCTCGGCCGACGGCTCGGTGAACGGAAAAAAACTGGGCCGGAAGCGCACCTGCAAATCTTCGCGCTCGAAGAAACGCTGCAGGAACTGCGTCACCACACCCTTCAAGTCGGCAAAGCTGACCTCGCGATCGACCCAAAGGCCCTCGAGTTGATGAAACATCGGGGAGTGGGTGGCGTCGGAATCGACCCGATAGACCCGCCCCGGCGCGACGATGCGCAGCGGCGGCAGGTGGTCCTGCATGTAGCGGATCTGGATCGGACTGGTGTGGGTGCGCAGCAGGCGATCGGTGCCGTCGACGTAAAAGGTGTCGTGCATCGACCGCGCCGGGTGGTCGTCCGGCGTGTTGAGCGCAGTGAAGTTGAAGAAGTCGGTCTCGATCTCGGGGCCGTCTGCCACCGTGAAGCCGATACCGGCAAACAGCTCACAGATGCGTTCGCGCACCCGCGTCACCGGGTGCCAGCCTCCGCTGCCGGTGCCACGCCCGGGCAGGCTGACATCGAGCGACTCGGCTGCCAGCTGGCGTGCCAAGGCCGCTTCGCGCAGTGCCATCCGACGTGTCTGTAACGCGTCCTCGATGGCCGTCTTGACGCGGTTGATGCGGGCACCTTCAGCCTTGCGGGCTTCCGGGTCCATGCCACCCAGCGCCTTCATGCGCTCAGTCACCAATCCCTGCTTACCGAGGTATCGGGCCTTGGCCTGCTCCAGCAGGTCAGGGTCGTCGATTGCCACAAAGGCGGCAATCGCTTCATCCAGCAACTGATCGAGAGGGTCCATCGCGGCAGGCAGAGAGGTCCGGTTGGTCCGGGCACGGCCCGCGGCGACAAGCGTGCGGGTCATCCCCAGGGCAAAAAAAGAGGGGCTCACGCCCCTCCTCGGCCACCATGCAGCTTACTGCGGCAGGGCGGCGCGGGCCTGTTCGGCGATCTTCGCGAACGCGGCCTTGTCGAACACCGCGAGGTCGGCAAGCACCTTGCGGTCGATGTCGATGGCGGCCTTCTTCAAGCCATTCATGAACACCGAGTAGCTCAGTCCGCACTCGCGGGCACCCGCATTGATACGAGTGATCCACAAGGCCCGGAACTGACGCTTACGCTGACGACGGTCGCGATAAGCGTACTGACCAGCCTTCATCACCGCCTGCTTGGCGATGCGGTAGACGTTCTTGCGGCGGCCACGGAACCCCTTGGCCAAAGCCAGCACTTTCTTGTGACGCGCGCGGGCGGTCACACCACGTTTGACGCGAGGCATGTCTAAGTCTCCTTACGCGTAGGGGAGCATGGCACGCACGCTCTTCATGTTGGTCTCGTGAACCAGCGAAGTGCCGCGCAGCTGACGCTTACGCTTGGTCGCCTTCTTGGTCAGGATGTGGCGAAGGAAGGCTTGACTGCGCTTCACCGCGCCGCTACCGAGCGTGCGAAAGCGCTTCTTCGCGCTGCTCTTGGTCTTCATCTTGGGCATGACTGCTCCTGTGGCCACGTGGGCCGTTTGTTTTAAACCGCGCCGGGTGGTCTGACGACGCTTCGGACCCGGACACGCCTTGTCGGGGCTCTCGCCCCAGCGGCGCCCTGCGGCACCGCCTGCCGAAGCCTACTTCCGCTTCGGCGCCACCACCATCACCATCTGGCGGCCTTCCAGCTTGGGAAACTGTTCGACGGTGGCAACCTCTCCGAGGTCATCACGCACCCGCTCCAGCAACCGTACACCGAACTCTTGGTGCGCCATTTCGCGCCCCCGGAAACGCAAGGTCACCTTCGCCTTGTCACCCTCTTCCAGGAAGCGCAGCAGATTGCGCATCTTGATCTTGTAATCCCCCTCGTCGGTGCCCGGACGGAATTTGACCTCCTTCACCTGCACCTGCTTCTGCTTGAGCTTCGCCTCGTGACGCTTTTTGCTCTCGCGATACTTGAACTTGCCAAAGTCCATCAAGCGGCAGACCGGGGGATCTGCTGTCGGCGCGATTTCGACCAAGTCGACATCGGCTTCTTCCGCCATGCGGATGGCGGCGTCTATGGCTACGATCCCCAACTGTTCGCTATCAATGCCAACCAGTCGCACCTCGCGGGCGGTGATCTCACCATTGATACGCATGTCTTTGTCTTGCGCGATGTCTTCAGTCTCCTAAAAAGGGATTGCCGCTCTAGGTGCGCTCGGCGATGGATCTGTTGAGCAGTTCGACCAAGGCGTCGAGCCCCATCGAACCCAGATCCACACCACCACGACCCCGAACGGCAACCGTTTGCGACGCCATTTCTTTGTCGCCTACCACCACCATAAAAGGCAGCTTCTGCAGGCTGTGCTCGCGAATCTTATAGCCGATCTTCTCGTTCCTCAAGTCCGCATCGATACGAAAGCCTTGCGCTTTCAACTGGCTGGCCACTTGACGGGCATAGTCCAACTGGCCTTCGGAGATGTTCAAGACCGCCACTTGCACCGGCGCGAGCCAGGTCGGGAAGGCGCCGGCGTGGTGTTCGATGAGGATGCCGAGGAAGCGCTCCATACTGCCGACGATGGCGCGATGGAGCATCACCGGGCGCTTGCGGGCGTTGTCCTCGTCGACGAACTCGGCGTCGAGCCGCTCGGGTAGATTGAAGTCGAGCTGGATGGTGCCGCACTGCCACAGCCGGCCCAGCGAATCTTTCAGTGTGAACTCGATCTTGGGGCCGTAGAAGGCACCCTCGCCCGGCTGCAAATCGAATGCCAGACCGTTGGCGCGCAGGGCGGCGTCGAGTGCCTGCTCGGCGCGGTCCCAGCTGTCGTCGGTGCCGACGCGCTTCTCGGGGCGGGTGGAGAGCTTGACCAGCACGTCGTCAAAGCCAAAATCAGCGTACACCGCCTGCAGCATGCGGATGAAGTCCGCGACCTCGGCCTCGACCTGGTCCTCGCGGCAGAAGATGTGCGCGTCGTCTTGCGTGAACGCGCGCACGCGCATCAGGCCATGCAGCGCGCCCGAGGGCTCGTTGCGGTGACACGAGCCGAACTCGGCCAGGCGCAGAGGCAGGTCGCGGTAGCTGTGCAGGCCCGAGTTGAAGATCTGCACGTGGCCTGGGCAGTTCATCGGCTTGACCGCATAGTCGCGGTTCTCGGAGGCCGTGGTGAACATGTTGTCGCGGTAGTTCTCCCAGTGGCCGGAGCGCTCCCACAGGGTGCGGTCCATCACCGTCGGCGTGCGCACCTCTTGGTAACCCCAGGCAACGAAGGCCTGGCGCATGTACTGCTCGACCTGCTGCCACAGCACCCAGCCCTTGGGGTGCCAGAACACCATGCCCGGGGCTTCGTCCTGCATGTGGAACAAATGCAGCGCGCGGCCAAGGCGGCGATGGTCGCGCTTTTCGGCCTCTTCCAGGCGGTGCAGGTAGGCGTCGAGGTCTTCCTTCTTCAGCCACGCCGTGCCGTAGATGCGCTGGAGCATGGCGTTACGGTGGTCGCCGCGCCAGTAGGCGCCGGCCAGCTTCATCAGCTTGAAGGCCTTGGGCAGCTTGCCGGTCGAAGGCAAGTGTGGCCCACGGCAGACGTCGAACCAGTCGCCCTGCCGGTAGATGCTCAGCTCTTCGCCCGGCTGGATGATGTCCTCGATGATCTCGACCTTGTACGTCTCGCCGATGGCAGCAAAGGTCTCGCAGGCCTGCTCGCGGCTCCAGACCTCGCGGACGATCGGCAGGTCGCGCTGCACGATCTCGTGCATGCGCGCTTCGATGCGCTCGAGGTCTTCCGGGGTGAAGGGCTCGCTGCGGGCAAAATCGTAGTAGAAGCCATCCTCGATGGCGGGGCCGATAGTCACTTGCGTGCCGGGGTACAGTTCCTGCACCGCCTGCGCCATGACGTGCGCGGCGTCGTGGCGGATCAGCTCGAGGGCGTCGTCGTCCTTGGCCGTGACGATCGCCAGATTGGCGTCGGCTTCGATGCGATGGCTGGTGTCGACCAACCGACCGTCGACGCGTCCAGCCAGTGCAGCCTTGGCCAGACCGGCGCCGATACTGGCGGCAACCTCGGCGACCGTGACCGGGTCGTCGAACTGGCGCTGCGATCCGTCAGGAAGAGTGATGCTCGGCATGCGGGCCAGGCTCCAGAAACACAAATGCGCGGACGCGCCGCGCAAGATCAGGTTTTGGTAGGCGCGATTGGACTCGAACCAACGACCCCCACCATGTCAAGGTGGTGCTCTAACCAGCTGAGCTACGCGCCTGTCGTCGAAACGGCGCGTAGTGTATACCGGCGTCGGGCGTTTATCCACCGGCGCAAGGGATATCCCATCGACATGCCCATCCCAAACCAGGATCGTCGTCGCCCCCGCGCAATCCCAGTCATACCAAATTAAAGCATTGACGTAAAAGGACTTTAATGGCTTGCTCAAATTCTTGGCAGGCCAAGACTTGTTCTTTAATTTTCAGTCATATGTAAGACTCAAAACAGGCAAGTCCACAGACTTGTCCACAGATTCTGTGGACATCTTCCGCAGCCTGGCTGTCGTATGCTGAACGCAGAACCTTAACCCCCCACTCGCCACCATGGACCCCCGCTATGCAAGTCATCCGCACCGCTCAGCTGCTGCTCGCCAGCCTGCTCGGCTACGCCAGCACCTCTTCACTGGCCAATGATTCAGCTCCAGACTGGGTCGAGGCTGGTCGGCTGGGCATGCTGCAGTTCATCGTCGTGCCGCAAGCGCATGCCGGTGACGAGGCTTATCACAAGGCGATCATCAAACAGCTGTGTCCGGCCGAAACAACATGCTTTCTGCGCTTTTTCACCAACAGCCAGAACGCACCGGTCGGCATCCCTCTGGATGACCGCATCCTTGCCGAACCTACGGCAACGTTTCAACAGTCGGTGAAGCAGCAGAACCAGCTGTTCCAATGGAGCTGCCGGCTCGGTCTGGCGACCCCGCGCTGCTTCTAGACCAACGACCTGTTGGCGCAACGTAGACAGCAGATGACCGACTCCCTCATCACGCGCGGCCTGCAGTGGCTTGGCCCACTGCTGGGCGTGGGCCTGATACTCGCCGGCAAGGCCGGACTCAGCATGTTCGGCCTGAGCGGCGACCCGCTGGTGATGCTTGGCATCACGGTCTGGGTGGCGCTGTGGTGGGTGACCGAGGCGATGCCGATCGGCGCCACCTCGCTGTTGCCGGCCTTGCTGCTACCGGTCACCGGCCTACTCAGTTCAGAGCAGACCGCCGCGACCTACATGGACCGTTTCATCCTGCTCATGATGGCAGGCTTCATGGCGGCGCTGGCGATCGAGCGCTGCGGCCTGCACCGCCGGCTGGCTCTGGCTGTGCTGCTGACGCTAGGCGCCTCGCCGCGCCGCTTGGTTCTGGGCATGCTGGTTGCCACGGCGCTGGCCTCGATGTGGATCGCCAACACCGCCGCCACGCTGATGATGCTGCCGATCGCGCTGGCACTGATCGCCCGGCTGAGCGAGGGCCGCGATCTCGGCGTCTTCCCGGCCGCGCTGGTGCTAGCCATCGCCTATGGGGCGTCGATCGGCGGCATCGCGACGCCACTGGGTACGCCGCCGAACCTCATCTACCTCGGCGCCGTCGAGGCCAGCTTCGGCAATGCGCCCGGTTTCCTCGACTGGATGCTGGTCGGCGTACCGGTGTCGGCGGCCTTGATCACCGCTGCCTATCTGTACTTCCGGCACCGCCTGGCAGATCTACCCGACGACGCCGGCGGCCGCTCGGTGCTGCTGGCCGAGCGCGCCGCACTGGGCCCGATGCGCGCCGACGAGCGCCGCGTGGCACTGGTGTTCGGCGTGATGGTGCTGCTCTGGGTCACACGCCGCATCGATCTTGGCGCCGCCGCCGATGGCACCGCCCTGGTGCTCGGCTGGGCACCGTTGCTAGGTATGGCCAGCACCGTCGACGACGCCACCGTGGCCGTTCTGGGCGCACTGACGCTGTTCCTCTGGCCCTCGTCCGACCATCCCGGCGAGCGACTGCTCGACTGGCGCACCGCGCGACGCATCCCGTGGGAGGTGGTACTGCTGTTCGGCGGCGGCCTGGCACTGGCGCGCGGCTTTGCCAGCTCGGGGCTATCGGCCGAACTCGCCGGTGGCTTGGGCGTGCTCGACGGCCTGCCGCCGTTGCTGGTAGTGGCCGGGATCTGCCTGTTCGTCACCTTGATCACCGAGGTGACCTCGAACACCGCCATCACCACCCTGCTCATGCCCATCTTGGCTGCATTTTCACTGGCCACCGGCCTACCGCCAGAGCTGACCATGCTGCCAGCCGCCATCTCGGCCTCGTGTGCATTCATGATGCCGGTCGCCACCCCGCCCAATGCAGTGGTCTACGGCAGCGGAGTGGTCAGCGTGGCGACCATGGCGCGGACCGGTGTGTGGCTCAACCTGGCGGGTGTCGTCATCGTTAGCCTGATGCTGTGGCTGATGGTCGCCTGACCGCCAGCGACCCAAGCCTGTCGCCAACCTTGCCCGGGTGATTACAATCTGGCGAACCAATCCCTGCACGCGCCGGTCACATGGCGCCCGAACCTGAGCGCGCTGCCATGCCCTGCAACCCCCCCTTCCGCGACCGCCCTTGCCGGCTCGCCGCACTGCTGCTCATCGCCAGCCTAGTGGCCGCTTGCGCGGGTCCCGCAGCCATGCAAGGCGGCGCTGCCCAAGCCGCGCCAGAGGCCGTTCAAACTTCGGCATCGGATGCGCTTCCCGCCGAGCCCTCGGCCGAAGCGGCAACATCAACGCGCCAGCTGCCCGACGTCGAGTTGACACGCGACATCCTGTTCAAGCTGCTGGTGGCTGAGGTCGCCGGCCAGCGGGGCGAGATGCGTCTGGCCGCCGAGGCTTACGCCGACCTGACACGCAGCACCCGCGACCCTCGCATCGCCCGGCGCGCCACCGAAGCAGCCGTGTTCGCCCAAAACGGCGACCTCGCCCTGGAGGCTAGCCGAATCTGGATGGAGGCCGATCCAGGCGACGAGCAAGCGCCGCAGACCCACGTGTCGATGCTGATCAGTTCGGGCGACCTTGAAGCCGCCGAACCCATCATCGCACGGGTTCTCGCTCGCTCCGGCACCAACCCCGGTCAGGCCCTCCTGCAGCTGGGGGCGATGCTGGCGCGTAACAACGAGCGGCAAGCGGTTTGGCAACTGGCCGAGCGTGTCAGCACGCCATACCAGCAACTGCCCGAAACCCACATGATGCTCGCTCAGCTTGCCCTCAACGCGGGGGAGATCCCGGTCGCGCTGAGTCATGCCCGTCGCGCCGTCGAACTGCGTCCTGACTGGGAGCCCGCCATCCTGTTGTCGGCGCAGCTACTGTCCAGCAGCGATGGGCCCGCCGCATTGCAGTTGCTCGGTGATGCACGCAAGCGCTTGCCCAAGGCGCGCGGAGTCGGCTTGGCCTACGCCCGCGCGCTGATCGGTGAAGGCCAGTACCCGAAAGCGCTGGCCGAGTTCAAGCGCCTTGCCGCCCAGTTCCCCGATGATGGGGAACTCAACGTCACTGTAGGTGCATTGGCCAATGATGCCGGTGACCAGACCACGGCGCTGACCTACTTGCAACGCGCGCTCGACACCAACTACGCCGAACAGGATGGCGTACGCCTGCTGATCGGCCAGATCGAGGCCATGCGCGGCAACGACGTTGAAGCTCTGCGCTGGTTCGACAGCGTGCAACCCGGCCCTTCGTTCATGCCAGCCCGCATCGGTGCTGGCCGCATCGTGCTCAAACGCGACGGTATCGATGCGGCGCGTGCACTGATCCGCTCGGTACGGGCTTCGACTCCGCTCGAAGAGGTGCAGATGATTCTGGCGGAATCGCAGTTGCTGCGTGATGCCGGAGATGAACAAGCCGTGTTTGACCTGCTCGATCAGGCCACCCGCGACTACGCTGGCATCGCTGACATCTGGTATGACCACGCCATGGCCGCCGAACGTCTCGACCGCATCGACATCGTCGAGACCAGCCTGCGGCGCGTGCTCGAGCTTCAGCCCGACCACGCCCATGCGTACAACGCCCTGGGCTACAGTCTGGCCGACCGCGGGGTACGCCTGCTCGAGGCCAAAGGCTACATCGAACAGGCTGTCGAGCTGGCCCCGAATGATGCTTACATCATCGACAGCCTCGGCTGGGTGCAGTACCGCCTAGGCGAGCTGGAGGAGGCCGAGAAGACGCTGCGGCGGGCACTGGCGCAGCGTCCAGACCCTGAAATCATCGCTCACCTGGGCGAGGTGCTGGCGCGCCGCGGCAACACTGACGAGGCGCGCGAACTGCTGCAAGGCGGCCTCAAGCGCCACCCTGACAACGCCACGTTGCTCGCCACCTGGGCGCGCCTGTTCCCCTGAAACCCGCGGCGCTGATGATGTGTCTGGCGCTGGCTGGATGCGCATCGGCGCCGGTGCAGGTGGTGCCTTCAGCACCGCCGTTCGCGATCACCGGTCGCCTGGTCGCAAGCGATGGCGAACGTCAGCTCAGCGCGCAGGTGCGCTGGTCGCAAGCAGGCAATGGTCGACTGCTGCTGACGACCCCTATTGGCCAAACGCTTGCGCTGATCGAGACGGATGCCGACGGCGCCCGGCTGACGACCAGCGACGGTCGGCGCTATCAGGCCACCGACCTTGCCACCTTGGCACGGCGCGGGCTCGGCTGGCGCCTGCCGCTCGACGAGCTGCCCTGGTGGGTCACCGGCCATAGCGCGCCGGGCCCTCTGGCAACCAGCGCCGCCGATGGCGACGGGTTTCAACAGTCAGGCTGGAATGTGCGCTTCGGTACACGCGACGCGCTGGGGCGACCCCTGAGTATCGATGCGGAATCGCCACCGATGCGGGTTCGCCTGCTGATCGACCGTTGGCTGGAGGGCCCGTGACTGCGATGCCGCCACTGGCACCGCCAGGCGCCGAGACGGCCTTGCCAGCAGGCACTCGAGTCAGCTTGCCGGCTCCGGCCAAACTGAACCTGTTCCTGCACGTCACCGGCCGCCGTCCCGATGGCTACCACACGCTGCAGACCCTGTTCCGTTTGCTCGACTTTGGCGACACGGTCCACCTGACCCTCCGCGACGACGGCGCGATCACACGTAGCTGCGACCTGCCCGGCATCCCGACCGATGCCGACATCACTGTGCGCGCGGCGCGCCTTCTGCAGGCCGCCAGCGGGTGCAAACAGGGTGTCGACATCGCCGTTGACAAACGTGTACCGGCCGGTGGTGGCCTCGGTGGGGGCAGCTCGGACGCCGCCAGCGTTCTGCTCGGCCTAAACCATCTTTGGCGGCTGGACTGGTCGCGCCAACGCCTTCAAGATCTTGGCCTACAGCTGGGCGCCGACGTGCCGGTATTCGTGTTTGGGCAGAACGCCTGGGCCGAGGGGGTCGGCGAGGCGCTACAGGCGGTCGAACTTCCGCCTGCCCACTATCTGGTTCTGACGCCCCCGCGCGGGGTCGCGACGGCCACCGTGTTTGGCGCTGCGCAATTGACACACAACCACGCCCCCATCACAATACGCGCCTTTTTCGAGGGCCTCTCCGGCAACGATCTCGAGCCCGTGGCCAAGGTCATGGAACCGACCATCGCGGAGCACCTCGAATGGCTCTCGCAGCACGGCGAGGCGCGCATGTCCGGATCGGGCAGTAGCGTCTTTGCCGCGTTCGCTAGCGCCGACGACGCGCAACGCGTGCTGCAGCTGGCACAACCGCGTCGCCAGGGATTCGTCGCCCAGGGGTTGGACCTTCATCCCCTGTTCGACTGGGCCTCATAGCCCGACAAGTCACTGGGGAGTCGCCAAGTGGTAAGGCACCGGATTTTGATTCCGGCATTCGTAGGTTCGATCCCTACCTCCCCAGCCAAATTCAACTGAGCAGAATCGGGCAGAGACCCGGCGGAGACAGCGGCGTGGCACTCGAGACCTTGATGGTGTTTGCCGGCAATGCCAACCCGGTGCTCGCCGCCGCCGTGGCCAAGAACCTGGGTATCTCGCTTGGCAGGGTCAACGTCGGCCGCTTCTCCGACGGCGAGGTGATGGTCGAACTGCTCGAGAACGTCCGCGGCAAGGACGTCTTCGTGCTGCAGTCGACCTGCGCGCCGACCAACGACAACCTGATGGAGCTGATGATCATGGTCGACGCGCTGCGACGCGCCTCGGCCGGCCGCATCACCGCAGCGATCCCCTACTTCGGTTATGCCCGCCAGGACCGTCGCCCGCGTTCAGCCCGCGTCGCCATCTCGGCCCGCCTCGTCGCCAACATGCTGTCGAGTGCCGGCGTCGACCGCGTGCTCACCATGGACCTGCACTCCGACCAGATCCAGGGCTTCTTCGACATCCCGGTCGACAACATCTACGCCACACCAGTACTTCTCGGCCATCTGCGCCAGCAAAAGCACAAAGACCTGATCGTCGTGTCGCCCGACGTGGGCGGTGTGGTTCGCGCTCGCGCCATCGCCAAGCAGCTGCACTGCGATCTGGCGATCATCGACAAACGCCGCCCGGCGCCGAATGTCGCCGAGGTCATGCACATCATCGGTGATATCGAAGGTCGCGCCTGCGTGATCATGGACGACATGGTCGATACCGCGAACACCCTGTGTCAGGCCGCTGCCGCCCTGAAAGAGCGCGGCGCCGCCAAAGTGTTCGCTTATGCCACCCACCCGGTGCTGTCGGGCCCGGCGATCGAGCGCATCAGCCGGTCGCACCTCGACCAGTTGGTGGTGACCGACACCATTCCGCTGAGCAGCGCGGCGCTCGCTTGCGATCGCATTCTGCAGCTCTCATGTGCCGACCTGCTGGCCGAGACGATCCGCCGCATCAGCAACGAAGATTCTGTCAGCTCACTGTTCGTAGCCGACTGAACCGCCCGCAAGGGCACCCCTCCCCGGCTGGTCGCGGCCGGGTTTGTAAGCCAACGGAGACTTAAATGACTATTGAATTCATCGCCTACAACCGCACGACGCAGGGCACCGGAGCGAGCCGCCGCCTGCGCCGTTCGGGCCGTGTCCCGGGGATCGTCTACGGTGCCCACAAGGACGCAGTCGCTATCGAGCTCGACCACAACGCGCTGTACTACGCGCTCCAGGAAGAGGCCTTCCACGCGTCCGTACTCACCATGTCGCTCGACGGCAAAAAAGAGCCCGTGCTCTTGCGTGACTACCAGATGCATCCGTTCAAGCAGCAGGTACAACATATCGACTTCCAGCGCGTCGCCAAGGGCGAAAAGATCCACATGAAGGTCCCGCTGCACTTCAGCGGTGAAGAGGTCGCTCCAGGCGTCAAGCTGCAAGGCGGCAAGATCAGCCACGTCGTACTCGAACTCGACATCGCTTGCTTGCCGGAAAAGCTGCCGGAATTCATCGCGGTTGACCTGAGCGGCCTGAGCGCCGGGCAGTCGGTGCACATTGCCGATCTCGCACTGCCGGATGGCGTCGAGAGCGTGGCCCTGCGTCATGGTGACAATGCCGTGATCGCGCTCTGCATGGCCCCGCGCGGTGGTGGCAGTGCCGATGACGAGGGCGCAGCCGAAGCTGGCGAAGCCCCGGCCGCGGAGTAAACACGCGGGTTCGCCCGACAAAAAGCCCGTCGGTGACGGGCTTTTTGTTTGCTGCCACCGTTTCGTGAGCCACGCGCCATGACCGTCACCACCCCGATCCGCCTCGTCGCCGGCCTGGGTAACCCTGGTCAGCAGTACGCCGCCACACGCCACAACGCCGGCTTCTGGTGGGTCGACCAGCTGGCATCCGAACTTGGCGGGCGCTGGGCTACCGAGGGCAAGTTCTCGGGCCAGGTCGCCAAGGTGCGCGGGCCGGAGGGCGATCTATGGCTGCTCAAGCCCGACACCTTCATGAACCGCAGTGGCCAGGCGGTCGGGTCGCTGGCGCGCTTCTACAAGATCTCGCCGGCCGAGGTGCTGGTGGTGCATGACGAACTCGACCTGCCGCCCGGCACCGTACGCCTCAAGCAGGGCGGCGGCCACGGCGGACACAACGGACTCAAGGACATCGACGCACAGATCGGCAGGGACTACTGGCGTCTGCGCCTGGGCATCGGCCACCCCGGCGACCGCGACAAGGTCACCGGTTTCGTGCTCGACCGCCCGAGCTGCGCCGAAGAGGACAACATCGAACTCGCCATGCGGCGGGCGCTCGATGTGTGGCCACAGATCGCCCGCGGCGACTTCGAACGCGCCATGATGCAACTGCACACCAACAAGGACATCCCATGAGCCTCAAATGCGGCATTGTCGGCCTGCCCAACGTCGGCAAGTCGACCCTCTTCAACGCGCTCACCAAGGCCGGCATTGCCGCCGAGAACTACCCGTTCTGCACTATCGAGCCGAATGTCGGCATCGTCGAGGTGCCGGACCCGCGGTTGGCCAAGTTGGCCGAGATCGTCAAGCCGCAGAAGATCCAGCCGGCCATCGTCGAGTTCGTCGACATCGCCGGTCTGGTGGCAGGCGCCAGCAAGGGTGAGGGCTTGGGCAACCAGTTCCTCGCCAACATCCGCGAGACCGATGCCATCGTGAACGTGGTGCGCTGCTTTGAGGATGCCAACGTGGTGCACGTGAACGGCCGCGTCGACCCGATCGCCGATATCGAGACCATCGTGACTGAGTTGGCCTTGGCGGACCTCGCCAGCGTCGAGAAAGCCATCGCCCGGGATGGCAAGAAGGCCAAGAGCGGCGACAAGGACGCGATCAAGCTGGTCGCCGTGCTCGAGAAGCTGGTGCCGCATCTGAATGAGGGCCGCCCGGCACGCACGCTGGCGCTCTCCGACGACGAGAAGACGCTGGTCAAGCCGCTGTGCCTGCTCACCATCAAGCCGGCGATGTATGTGGGCAATGTCGACGAAAATGGCTTTGAGAACAATCCCTTCCTCGACCGCCTGCGCGCGCACGCCGCGAAAGAGAACGCGCCGGTGGTGGCCCTGTGCGCCAAGCTCGAGGCCGATCTGGCCGACATGTCCGACGACGACAAACTGGCCTTCCTGAGCGACCTCGGCCTCGAAGAACCGGGCCTCGACCGGCTGATCCGCGCCGGCTACGACCTGCTCGGCCTCCAGACTTATTTCACAGCCGGGGTGAAAGAAGTGCGCGCCTGGACCATCCACAAGGGCGATACCGCACCGCAGGCGGCTGGCGTCATCCACACCGACTTCGAGAAAGGGTTCATCCGCGCGCAGACCATCGGCTTTGACGATTTCGTGGCGCACGGCGGCGAACACGGCGCGAAAGAAGCCGGGAAGATGCGCGCCGAAGGCAAAGAATACGTAGTGAAAGACGGCGACGTGATGAATTTCCTGTTTAACGTCTAAGGCTGGCGCGGGGCTCGGCTCGCAGTCAACCAAGGCTTTACCCAGGACATCGGGATGCATACGACTGCGCTACAGAAGAAAAAGCGCCCGCGCGACGTGACCAAACGGCGCAGCAAACCTGTGGCCGAATAGAACCATTGGGGGGAGACGATGACGCAAGGACGTCCGATGACGCGCGAAGAGAAGAAGGTGGTGGTCGCCTCTTCGCTGGGCACCGTGTTCGAGTGGTACGACTTCTACCTGTTCGGGGTGATGGCGATCATCATCGGCGACCAGTTCTTCAGCGCCCTCGATCCGTCCACCCGCACCATCTTCACGCTGCTCGCGTTCGCCGCCGGTTTTGCGGTACGGCCGCTTGGCGCGCTGGTGTTTGGGCGCATCGGCGACCTGGTCGGCCGTAAATACACCTTCCTGGTGACCATCCTGCTGATGGGCGCGTCGACCTTCCTGGTCGGCGTGCTGCCCAACTACGAGACCATCGGCATCGCCGCACCGATCATCCTCATCACCCTGCGGCTGCTGCAGGGCCTGGCACTTGGCGGCGAATACGGCGGGGCCGCGACCTACGTTGCCGAGCACGCGCCCGACGGCCGGCGCGGGTTCTTCACCAGCTGGATCCAGACCACCGCCACCGGCGGCCTGATGCTGGCACTGCTGGTGATCCTTGGCACCCGCACCCTGCTTGGCGAAGACGCCTTCAAGGACTGGGGCTGGCGCGTGCCCTACCTGGTGTCGATCGTGTTGCTGGGCATCTCGCTGTGGATCCGCCTGCAACTGAACGAATCGCCGGTGTTCCAGCGCATGCAGGCTGAGGGCCGCGGCTCGAAGAACCCCATCGCCGAGTCCTTCGGCCAGTGGCGCAACCTGAAGATCGTGCTGATCGCACTGTTCGGCGCCGCCGCTGGTCAAGGCGTAGTCTGGTACACCGGTCAGTTCTATGCGCTGTTCTTTCTCGAGAAGATGGCTGGGCTCGACGGCGCCACCGCCAATATCCTGGTCGCCACCGCGCTCGTCCTGGCAACACCCTTCTTCGTCGTGTTCGGCTGGTTGTCCGACCGCATCGGCCGCAAACCGATCATCATGGCCGGCTGCCTGATCGCCGCGCTGACCTACTTCCCCCTGTTCAAGGCGCTGATGCACGCGGCCAACCCGGCGCTGGCCGCGGCGCATGCCAGCGCACCGGTCACCGTGCAGGCCGACCCAGCCGAGTGTTCCTTGCAGTTCAATCCGACCGGCACTGCCAAGTTCACTAGCAGCTGCGATGTGGCCAAGGAGTTCCTTGCCCGCGGGGGGATCAACTACAACAACGATGCGCTACCGCCGGGGAGCACCGCGCAGGTGATGGTCGGCGCCGTGAGCGTGCCCGCCTACGACGCCACTGCCGCCGATGCGGCCGAGCAGAAACAACGCTTCCAGTCCGAGATGCGCACCGCCCTGGCCGACGCCGGCTACCCGGAGCGCGCCGACCCGGCGCAGGTGAACAAGCCGATGATCGTCGGCATCCTGTTCATCATGGTGTTCTACGTGACCATGGTGTACGGGCCGATCGCCGCACTGCTGGTCGAACTGTTCCCGACGCGCATCCGCTACACCTCGATGAGCCTGCCCTATCACATCGGTAACGGCTGGTTCGGGGGCTTCTTGCCGGCGACCAGCTTTGCCATCGTGGCCGCCACGGGCAACATCTACAACGGCCTGTGGTACCCGATCGCCATCGCAGTGCTGACGCTGGTGGTCGGCATGTTCGCCCTGCGCGAGACCCGCGACAGCGCGACCTATCACAGCTGACGAGTAGCCTGGGCGCTCAGCGACGCCGGGCGGCGAGGTCCGGTCGGTCGACGGCCTTGCTATTACGCACCCTCGCCAGGCGCACGACCTCTGGCAGCTTGCGCAGATTGCGCATCACAGCTGCCAGCTGCACGCGGTGCGCAACCTCGATATTGAAACGGATGGTGGTGTAAGCGCTGCCCTGGTCAGCCGGGTCAACGACCACCCCGCTGATGTTCGAATCGGCCTCGGCAATCGCCCGCGCCAGCGTCGCCAGAGTGCCCGGCTTGTGGGCAGTGACGACCTTGATGGTGACATCGAACCAGCCTTTCATATCGGCATCCCACTCGACGTCGACCCAGCGGGCGGCATCGGTACGGCGCCGCTTTCGCCGCACATTCGGGCAGTCGTGAGTGTGGATGACCAAGCCACGGCCGCGGTCGATCAGGCCGATGATCGGATCGCCCGGTACCGGCTGACAGCAGCTCGCGTATTCGATAGCACCGCCGCTGCGGCCTTGTACAGTGATCGCCTCGAGCGCCAACGGCGTATGGTCGTCCTCGATGCGCAACAGGAAGCGCGCGACCTCCAACGCCTGCCGCTTGCCACTGCCGACCTCCGCTAGCAATTCGTCCCGGCCACTCAAGTGGAACTGCTGAGCGATGCGCTGCCACTGCGACCCGCCGACATCAGCCACACTGTGCCGGAACGCGTGGAGAGCCTGGTCGAGCAAGCGCTCGCCCAACAGCACCGACTCGTCACGCTGTAGGGTGCGCAAGAAGTGGCGGATCTGCTGACGCGCCTTGCCAGTGACGACAAACCCCAGCCAACGCGGATTTGGCCGGGCGGTCGCCGCAGTGACGATCTCGACGCGGTCGCCGTTTTGCAGCTCGGTGCGCAGCGGCGCCAGTTCGTCGTTCACGCGAGCTGCAATGCAACGGTCTCCAATATCGGTGTGTACGGCATAGGCGAAATCGACAGCAGTGGCACCACGCGGTAGCACCAGGATCTTGCCCTGAGGCGTAAATACGTAAACCTCGCCAGGATAGAGGTCGACCTTCAGTTGCTCGAGGAATTCGCCGGCATCGTCGCTCTCGGCCTGGGTCTCGATGAGGTTCTGCAGCCAGTTGGTCGTCGACAGCTGGATCTCGGACAATGTCGCCTCTGGCTTGCGGTATAGCCAATGCGAAGCAACCCCGGTCTCGGCGTAGCGGTGCATCTCCTTGGTACGGATCTGAAACTCCACCGGCCCACCGAAAGGACCGAACAAAGTCGTGTGCAGCGACTGATACCCGTTGGCCTTGGGGATAGCGATGTAATCTTTGAACTTGCCGGGAATCGGTTTGTAGAGAGTATGCAAAGCACCGAGCGCCAGGTAACAGTCGCGCAGCATCGGCACGATGACGCGCAAGCCGTAGATGTCCATCACCTGCGCAAACGACAGATGCTTGCCAGCCATCTTGCGGTAGATGCTGTACAGGGTCTTCTCGCGGCCATAGACCTCGGCAGTCACACCGAACTCGGATAGTCGTCCACGCACTGTATCGGCAAGCCTGCTGAGCACCTCGCGGCGGTGACCACGCATCTTCGACAGTTCAGCCTCGAGCACCCGATGCCGGTCGGGGTAGCGGTGTCGAAAGGCCAAGTCCTCGAGCTCGTCCATCAGCTCGGCCAGCCCCAAGCGCCGCGCAATCGGCGCGTAGATCTCGAGCGTCTCGGTAGCGATCCGCCGGGCTTTTTCAGGTTTCACCGCGCCCAGCGTGCGCATGTTGTGCAGGCGATCGGCGAGCTTGATCAGGATGACCCGCACATCGCGCGACATCGCCAGCAGCATCTTGCGGAAATTCTCGGCCTGCGCCTCTTCCAGCGAGGCAAACTGCATCTTGTCGAGTTTGGATACACCATCCACCAGATCAGCGACCTTGCTACCAAAGCGCTCGGCGACCTCGGCGGCGCTCACCCCCGTATCCTCGACCACGTCGTGCAACAAGGCTGCCGACAGCGCGTGGGCGTCGAGATGCCACTGCGTGAGCAGTTCGGCGACAGCCAGCGGATGGGTGATGTAGGGCTCTCCACTGGCCCGATACTGACCCAAGTGCGCTGCGTTGGCGCAGTCGAAGGCTTTACGCACCAAGGCGATATCTGCTGCCTTCAGGTGCCCCAAGGCGCGCTCGACGAAGGCCTCGAACAGCAGCTGCGGATCGGTGTCCTGCGGCTCAGGAGCGCGGCGCTCGGCTTTAACGAAGGCACTCATCGGAACGCGGGAACCTGGGGCTGTCGATCAAGGCGCCTTCAGCATACTCCGCGCGTCCGGCGCTGCAAACACGGTGCCGAAAAGACAAGGGCCGCCCCACGGCGGCCCCGGTTCCGCTCCACGACCTGCTTACAGCGGGTCGTTGCGGTTCAGGATCTCTTTGCCGACCAATCCGCTGGCGATCTCGCGCAGCGCTAGCACGGTGAACTTGTCGCGGCTTGGCGGCAGCTGCGAATCGGCGCCGTTAGCTAGCTGCCGCGCGCGCTGGGTAGCGACCAGCGTCAGCTCGAAGCGGTTGGGTATGGCAAACAAACAATCATCGACAGTGATACGGGCCATGGAGACTCCGGTGTAAGGCGCGCGCAGGGGCGACGGGGAACAAATGGACCTAGTCGAACTCGGCCAGCAGCGCGGCTAGGCGGCCAGACTGACGCTGCATGCGCAGTCGGCAGGCCCGGACCAGCGATACCAGGTCGGCAATCGCCTGATCCAAATCGGCATTGATGATAGCGTAATCGTAGTCGGTGCAGCGCGCGATCTCATTGCGCGCTGCAGCCAGCCGCCGGCCGATGACAGCCTCACTGTCGGTCTGGCGGGCCCGCAAGCGTGTCTCGAGCACTTGCTGCGAAGGCGGCAAGATGAACACGCCGACCGCCGCCGGCATCAGGCGCCGAACCTGCAGGGCACCCTGGGTATCGATATCGAGGATGACGTCGCGGTCGGCCGCCAGTTCGTCATCGATCCAGCCCCGCGGCGTGCCATAAAAATGCCCATGCACCTCGGCGTACTCGAGGAAGTCACCAGCAGCAATGCGCTTGCGGAACTCGGTCTCGCTGACAAAGTGATAGTCGATGCCGGGGCGTTCGCCTGCGCGAGGGGGGCGTGTGGTGCACGACACCGAATAGCCGACGCGCGAGTCGGCTGCGAGCAACGCCCGCACCAGGGTGGTCTTGCCGGCACCCGACGGGGCCGAGATGATGAACAGGGTCCCGCTCATGATGGGGCAAGCATACTCGTCACGGCCGCTGACGCGCAGGCCCGGCTAGGCTGCCCGCGTCAGGCGCAAAAACACTGTCTCGAGATCAGCGCGTCGTAGCTCGACGTCTTCAACACCAGCACCCGCCTGACGCAGCTCGGCCAACAGCTGCTCGAGCGCCGCCGGATCGGGCAATTGCGCCTGAAAACCGCCATCGGCGACTTGCAGGCGCGAGGCCAAGGCCGCCGACATGCGCTCCGGATGAGTCAAACGCAGCATCACCCGGCGCTCGGTATGGGTGGCTAAGAGTTCGGCGGTGGGGGCAAGAGCGACCAGTCGGCCGCGGTTGAGCATGGCCACCCGGCCGCACAACTCTTCGGCCTCCTCCAGATAATGGGTGGTCAAAACGATGGTGTGACCCTCGGCATTCAGGCGGCGCATCAGTGCCCACAGGCCCTGGCGCAGCGCCACATCGACGCCAGCGGTCGGCTCGTCGAGGATGATCACCGGCGGCCGGTGCACCAACGCCTGCCCGACCAGCACGCGCCGCTTCATGCCACCAGACAGGCGCCGCATATTCGTGTCGGCCTTGTCGGTGAGCTCAAGCGCGGCGAGCAATTCATCGATCCAGGGATCGTTGTCACTCAGGCCGAAATAGCCAGACTGGATCCGTAGCGTCTCGCGCACGGTGAAGAAGGGGTCGAAGACCAGCTCCTGCGGCACTACGCCAAGCTGCCGTCGGGCCGTCGGGCCATCGTGCACGACGTCGACGCCCATCACCCGCGCTTGGCCGGAAGTCGGCCGTACCAGACCGGCCAGAATACTGATCAAGGTGGTCTTGCCAGCGCCATTGGGGCCGAGAAGGGCGAAGAACTCGCCCGGCTCGACGCGCAGGTCGATGCAATCAAGAGCTTGCAGAGCGCCGTAAGCCTTGGTCAGGCCGACGAGTTCGATCGCCGGGGTCATCGCCCCTGCACACCCAGCAGGGTGTCAACCTCGTAGAGATGTGCCAAGCCGACCAGCGCTTCGGGCACGTCGACAAACTCAACGTGGACACCACGGCTCGAGGCATAGCGCTGAATGGCGATCAGAGTGGCAACTGCGGCCGAATCGACAGTCTTGAGCCCGCCCAGATCGATGCGGTGACAGCCGGCGTCGATCGCGGCGCGGGCGGCGACCAGAGCCGCCGCCGCCTCGTCGACGGTCAGCGCATCGTCGATGATGACCCGGGCGACTGTCACTGGCGGGCGGTGTTTTGCGAGCCTTGAGCGTTGCGCGAGGCGAGCACGCGGATTAGCCCGTCGATGCCCTCGCGCTGAATGGTGGTGCCGAACTCGGTACGGTAGTTGGTCACCAGACTCAGACTTTCGAAGGCAACGTCGTAGACACGCCAAGTCTCACCCTGCCGCTCAACGGCCATCTCCATGCTCAGGGGCTGCATGCCCGGACGCTTGACCAACGCCTTCACGATAGCGCGCTTGCCGTCGCCCTGCAGGACCGCCGGTCGAAACTCGATCTCGGCCTCGCGCAGTACATCGAGCGAAGCAACGTAGGTGCGCACCAACAGGGTACGAAACTCGCGCGTCAGTTGCTCTTGTTGTGCCGGCGAAGCTTCGCGCCACGGGCGACCGACCGCCAGCCGAGTCATCGAAGCAAAGTCGAAATACGGCAGGATCTTAGTTTCGACCAGCTGCAGCGAACGCTCGCGGTCTTTTGCCAAGGTCGGATCGGCCTTGATGACCGTCACGACGTCCTCGCTGACGCGCTTGGCGACAACGTGCGGCGCCTCTGCCGCGACTGCGGGCGCCAACAACGCCACAAACAAGGCGGCTGTCGCCGCGATCGACTGCACTACACCCATCGTCCCCCCCTGCCTTATATCTGCTGTTGATCGATGCGCCGGGCGCGTACGACAGGCACTTGACCAGTGAAAAACGCGGCAGCGACCATGAATCGACTGAAACTCCGGCTCATTCGATCGAACCCTCAGCGGCCTTGTTGTACAAGAACTGGCTGATCAGCTTCTCGAGCACGATCGCCGACTGTGTGATTCGGAGTACCGAACCGTTGCGAAGGTTCTCCTCATCGGCGCCGCTCTCGAGGCCGATGTACTGCTCGCCCAAGAGACCGGCGGTGAGGATCGACGCCGAGGTGTCGGTCGGGAACTCGTAGCGACGGTCGACCGCAAGCGTCACTCGCGCCTTGTAGGTCTCGGCATTCAGACGGATGCTCGCCACGCGGCCGACGACCACGCCGGCGCTCTTCACCGGTGCGCGCACCTTCAGGCCGCCGATGTTCTCGAAGTCGCCGTAGATGGTGTAGGTGTCGGAGACTTCGAAGGTCGAGCTGGCGTTGCCGACGCGCAGGGCCAGCACGAGGATGGCCGCCAGGCCAGCCACGACGAAGATGCCCACCCAAAGGTCCATGATGGTTCGGTTCATAGGGGTCTCGCTGGTCTATTGTCCGGTGAACATAAAAGAGGTGAGCACGAAGTCCAGCGCCAAAATGGCCAGCGCCGAGGTCACCACCGTGCGGGTCGTCGCGCCACTGACACCTTCGGCGGTGGGCGGCGCGTCGTAGCCCTCGAAAGTGGCGATCGCCGCCACCGCAAAGCCAAACACCACGCTCTTGATGACCCCGTTGAGGATGTCGTGACGGAAGTCTACCGCAGCCTGCATCTGCGACCAGAAGGCGCCGGCATCGACGCCGATCAGCACGACGCCGATCAGGTAGCCGCCGAACACGCCGACTGCCGAGAACATCGCGGCCAGCAGCGGCAGCGAGATCGCCGCGCCCCAGAAGTGAGGTCCGACCACCCGCGCCAGCGGGTCGACCGCCATCACCTCCATGGCGGAGAGCTGCTCAGTGGCCTTCATCAGGCCGATCTCGGCGGTGATGGCGCTGCCGGCGCGGCTGGCGAACAGCAGCGCCGACACCACCGGACCCAGTTCGCGCACCAGCGACAGTGCCACCAGCGTACCCAGAGCCTCGGCCGAGCCATAGCGCACCAGCGTCTCGTAGCCCTGCAGACCCAGCACCATGCCGACGAACAAGCCCGATACCAGGATGATGATCAGCGACAGCACGCCACTGAAATAGACCTTGCGAATGACCAGCCCAAAGCGCGAGAAGCTTAGCCCCGAGCGGATCAATACCAGCCACAGAAAGCGGGTGGCGTAACCCAGCCGCCAGCTGCCATCGATGACCGAACGGCCGATGTGTCGCAATCCTGCGAGGAGCGCGTCAAACATGGCGTGCCTTACCCCCGACATGGCGAGCGCCAATGCCAAAATCTTCCTCGATGGAGCGCGACGGGTAATGGAATGGCATCGGGCCGTCCTCTTCACCAAAGATGAACTGGTGAACGAAGGCGTCGGTGGTGTTGCGCACCTCGTTGGGAGTGCCGTGCGCGGCGATGCGCCCCTCGGAAATGAAGTAGACGTAGTCGACGATCTTCAGCGACTCGGCGACGTCGTGGGTGACGATGATCGAGGTCAGACCAAGGGTGTCGGTGAGTCGCCGGATCAGGTTGCCGGTGACCGCCAGGGAGATCGGGTCGAGCCCCGTGAATGGCTCGTCGAAGAGCACGAGCGCGGGGTCGAGCGCGATCGCCCGGGCGAGCGCCACGCGCCGCGCCATGCCTCCCGAGCACTGGTGGGGCATCAGGGTATGTGCACCACGCAGTCCAACAGACTGCAGTTTGAGCAGGACCAGGTCACGGATCAGCTCTTCCGGCAGATCGGTGTGCTCTCGCAGCGGAAAGGCAACGTTGTCGAAGACCGACAAGTCGGTGAACAGGGCGCCAAACTGAAACAACACACCGAGCTTGCGGCGGTGCCGCGCCAGCGTATCGGTGTCCATCTCGTGTACGGCCTCGCCGTTGACCTGCACGCTGCCGGCAGTCGGCTCCAGGCTACCGCTGATCAGCTTGAGCAGGGTGGTCTTGCCGCAACCCGAGCCGCCCATCATGGCCACGACCTGGCCACGCCGCATGTGCATGTCGATGCCCTTGAGGATGCTGCGCGGGCCGTAGGCGAATTCAAGATCGCGGATCTCGACGAGGGTGTCGTCGGACATCGGCGTGTCTCCAGCTGGGTGAGTGCCCATTCTAACCCACTGTCCGCAGCTGCCGCCCCGTACCGCTCTAGTGAAAGTCGCGCGAGGCAACCACTAGGCTGCCAAGCCGCGCGCTAAGGTCGGTGAGGCGGCCGGCGAGCACGTGCACCAGCGGCCCGGTACGCTCGACGGTGCCGGTCACACCCAGCAGCCGTGCATACAACAGCGGCGCGCGTTGCTGCTCGGCGGTGCTGGCGCGGACGATGACGTTGGCAGTACCGGTCTCGTCCTCGAGCGTGACGAAGATGATACCGCTGGCGGTGCCCGGCCGCTGCCGGCAGGTGACCAGCCCAGCCACGCGGCAGACCGCGCCCGGACGCGCATGCAAGAGATCGGCGGCGGTGCCCCAGCGGCCGCGGCGCAGGCCAGGGCGCAGCAGGGCGAGCGGGTGGCGGCCGAGGTTGACGCCGGTGTGCTGATAACTGGCAACGATCTCGCTGCCTTCGGTGGGTGATGGCAGCAGCGGTACCTGGCGGTCGCCAGGCGGCGCGAACAGGGCTGTAGGCGCCTCGACGCCGGCCACCAACCAGCGCGCGTGGTGGCGGTCGCGGCTGAGGCCAGCCAGCGCACCAGCGGCGGCCAACGCGCCAAGGTCGCGGCGGTCGAGCGCGGCGCGTTGCGCGAGGTCGTCGACGCTGGCGAAGGGCCTGGCTGCGCGTGCGACCACCAGTCGGGTGGCAGCATCCGCGGTGAGCCCCTGCACCCGGTTGAGCCCGAGCCGCAGCGCTGGCTGCGCGGCATCGGTCGGCTCGAGGCTGCAGCGCGTATCGCTCACCGCCACATCGACCGGCAGCACGTCCACGCCATGCCGCCGAGCGGCATCGACGATCTGCGCAGGGCTATAGAAGCCGAGCGGCTGGCTGTCGAGCAGCGCCGCCGCGAACGCCGCCGGATGGTGGCACTTGAGCCAGGCCGAGGCGTAGACCAGCAGCGCAAAACTTGCAGCGTGGCTCTCCGGGAAGCCGTAGCTGCCAAAGCCCTTGATCTGCTCGAACAGGCGGTCGGCGAAGTCCGGGTCGTAGCCGCGCTCGGCCATGCCGACCTTGAGCCGCGTCTCGAAGTGGCCGAGTCCGCCGCGCGCCTTCCACGCCGCCATCGCCCGGCGCAGCTGGTCGGCCTCGCCGGCGGTAAAGCCAGCCGCGACCATCGCCAGCTGCATCACCTGCTCCTGAAAGATCGGCACGCCGAGCGTGCGTTCGAGCACGTGTTGCACGTCCGGCGAGGGGTAGGTGACCGGCTCGAGCCCCTGCTTGCGGCGCAGGTAGGGGTGGACCATGCCGCCCTGGATGGGCCCCGGACGGACGATCGCCACCTCGATGACGAGGTCGTAGAAGGTCGCCGGCTTAAGGCGCGGCAGCATGTTCATCTGCGCCCGCGACTCGACCTGGAACACGCCCAGACTCTCACCCCGCTGCAGCATGGCGTAGGTCGCCGCGTCCTCGGCGGGGATGGTGTGCAGCGCCAGTTCGCGGTCGCGCCAGTCGGGGTGCGCGCAGACCAGGTCGAGCCCGCGCCGCAGCGCCGAGAGCATGCCCAGCGCCAGCACATCGACCTTGAGCAGGCCGAGCGCCTCGAGGTCGTCCTTGTCCCACTGGATCACCGAGCGGCCCGGCATGCGCGCGTTCTCCACCGGCACCAGCTCGTACAGCGGCCCGCGCGAGATGACAAAGCCACCCACATGCTGCGACAGGTGGCGCGGCAGGCCGATGAGGCGCGCGGCAATGCGCAGCCAGAGGCCGACACGCGGGTGTTGCGCATCCAGCCCGGCCTCGGCGATTGCCTCTGGTGGTACCAGGTCGTGGTCCCAGCGCGCCAGCCCGGCGCAGACGCGGTCCACCACAGCGGCGTCGATGCCGAGCGCGCGCCCGGCGTCGCGCAGGGCACTGCGGCGGCGGTAGCGGATCACTGTCGCTGCCAGTGCAGCGCGGTCGCGGCCATATTTGTCGTAGATATAGGCGATGACCTCGTCGCGCCGCTGGTGCTCGAAGTCGACGTCGATGTCGGGCGGCTCGTCCCGTTCGCGCGAGATGAAGCGCTCGAACAGCAGGTTGCCGCGCGCCGGGTCGACGGCGGTGATGCCCAGGCAGTAGCAGACCGCCGAGTTGGCGGCCGAGCCGCGGCCCTGGCAGAGGATGCCGCGGCTGCGCGCAAAGCGGACGATGTCCTCAACGGTGAGGAAGAAGTGGGCGTAGCCGAGCTCACTGATGAGGCGCAGTTCGGCCTCGACCTGCTGGCGGACGGCGTCGATGGCCCCGGAAGCTGGCGGGACACTTGGAGATGACCCACCGGGCATGGGACTTTTATCCGCATGCGCATCCGTCTCCGTGACGTTTGCCGACAAGACGCCGGCCAAGACGGGGCCGGACACGACCAAAGACACGCCGAAACGCTCGGCAAAACCCGCCTCGGTCAGCGCGCGCAGATGCCCGTCCGCAGTCAGCCCTGCCGGCACCAGTTCTTCCGGATACTCGTAGCGCAAGCTGCCCGGGTCGAAGCGGCACAGCCCGGCGATGCGCACACTCTCCGCCAACCACGCCGGTGGGAACAGGCCGGCCAGACGCTCGCGACGGCGCAGGTGGCGTTCGGCGTTGGGGTCCAGCGCGAAGCCTGCCTCGTCCACGCGGCAGCCCAGACGGATGGCGGTGAGCGTATCGTGCAGCGGCTTGTCGCGGCGCTCGAGCATGGCCACGTCGCCGATCGCCACGCGCGGCATGCCCAGCTGCTCGCCCAGCGCATCCCACTGCGCCAGCCAGTCGGCTTCATCGGCCCAGAGCAGGCGGCGCACGCCGAGCCAGGCACGACCGGACATGCGCGCCATCAGCGGCGCGGCGGCCTCGCCCAACACCGGCGTGTCGGCAAACACGATCGCCAGACAACCTGGCGCACCGCTATCCAGATCGGCCCAGGCCAAATCATGGCTTTGCTTGTCGCCGGCCATGCGCACCCGGCTGATGAGCCGGCACAGCGAGGCGTAGCCGAGGCGGTCCTGCGCCAGCAGCACCAGGTGCAGGTCGTCGGCCAGCGCAAAGCGCGCTCCGATGATGAGATGCAAGCCGGTCTCGCGTGACGCCTGCCAGGCGCGCACCATGCCACCGACCGAGCAGAGGTCGGTGAGCGCGAGCGCGGTGTAGCCAAGCTCATGCGCTCGCCGCACCAGATCGGCTGGCTGCGCGCTGCCGCGCAGAAAACTGAAGGCCGAGGTGCAGACCAGCTCGGCATAGTCGGGTACTGTCATTTTGTACAGTATAGGCCCTGCTAACATCCGGTCATGCAAGACACACCCGTGTTCGGCTTCGCCGGCTTCTCCGGCAGCGGCAAGACCACGCTCATCGAGCGCGTCATCCCGCTGCTGGTGGCGCGCGGGCTGCGCGTGGCGCTGGTCAAGCACGCCCATCACGACTTCGATATCGACAAGCCGGGCAAGGACAGCCACCGCCACCGCGAGGCCGGCGCCACGGAGGTTCTGGTGAGCGGAGGCAAGCGCTGGGCGCTGATGCACGAGCTGCGCGGTGCGCCCGAACCCCGCCTCGCTGACCTGCTGATGCACCTGTCACCTTGCGATCTGGTGCTGGTCGAGGGCTTCAAGCACGACCCGGTGCCCAAGCTCGAGGTGCACCGGCCATCGCTAGGACACCCGCTGCTGGCTGCGCAGGACCCGCACATCGTCGGTATCGCCTGCGATGCGCCGGTGGATTCGCCGCTGCCGCAGATCGACCTCAATGATGCGCAGCTCGTCGCCGACCTGATCATTCGTAGCGCGATGCCACTGCCTGCGACAACGCACGATGCAAGCTCGCAGCTAGCATCGGCCACCCTGGCCCAGACGCCATAACTCCCGACCCAGACGCCCTGCTCCATGCTTACCGTGCTGTACTTCGCCCGCCTGCGGGAGACCTTTGGCATCGACCGCGAGACGCTACCGCTGCCCGCGCCGGCCACCGTCGAGGGCCTGCTCGCCACGCTGCGTGGACGCGGTGGCGCGTGGGCCAGCGAACTCGCGCCCGGCCGCGCCTTCCGCGTGGCGGTGGATCAGCGCGTTGCCGGGCTCGACACGCCCCTTGCCGGCAACGAAGAGGTCGCCATCTTCCCGCCGGTCACCGGCGGCTAGGGACAAGGTCGTGAATCCTGCCGACCGCATCCGCGTCCAGACCGCCGCCTTCGACGTCGGCGCCGAACACACGCGCATCGCTGCGCTGGATCAAGGCATCGGCGCCATCGCCAGCTTTACTGGTCTGATGCGCAATCGCAACGAGGGCGACGCCGTGACCGCCATGACCCTCGAGCACTACCCGGGCATGACCGAATCGGCACTTGTGGAAATTGTCACGGCGGCACGCACGCGCTGGGCACTGCAGGCCGTCACCGTGGTCCATCGTGTAGGAAGGCTGGTGCCCGGCGACCCCATCGTGCTGGTGCTCACGGCCGCAGCCCACCGCGGCGAAGCCTTTGCCGCCTGTGAATTCATCATGGACTACCTGAAGACCCGAGCGCCGTTCTGGAAGAAGGAAGAGACACCCGCCGGCAGTCGCTGGGTCGAGGCACGCACCAGCGACGATGAAGCTTCTGCGCGCTGGAACCCGTCCCGGTCGGCCGCGCAGAACGACGCGGGGAGCCGCTCCGGTGAAGGAGCCGACTGATGGGCATGTTCGAATGGATCGTCCGCGCCGGTATCCAGGACGCCAGCGCACAGTTGCTGCCACAGCGCGTCGAGCTGCCGGCCATCGACAGCAGCTGGGAGGTGGAGTGGAAGCCGACGCTGGGCGTCGGGCTGGAGTGCTCACGCGTCCGCGGTCGGCTGGTGCTGGGCCACCCGCGCGCGCTCGACGCCGTCGGCAGCCTGCAGCACTGGCTCAAGGCCGAGGCGCGGCAGCACCTTCCGGAGTGGCTGGCGCTGGTGGCGGATGACACCGGCCACCGCTACCAGAAAGTGAGCGTGCGGCTGCAGCGTGGCCGCTGGGGCAGTTGCAGCAGCAGCGGCACCATCAGCCTCAACGCCAAGCTGCTGATGCTGCCGCCCGATGCGGTGCGCTACGTGCTGGTGCATGAGCTCTGCCACACGCTGCACATGAACCACTCGCCGGCGTTCTGGGCCGAGGTGGCGCGTCACCAGCCCGACTGGCGCCAGCAGGCACGGCAGATTCGCGCGCTGCAGCGCAGCCTGCCGGTGTGGACCCGGGTCCGGGTCAGTTGACCCGACCTCGAGCGGGTCGACTGTAGCGGTTCAAGCCGCAGTGGCGATGTCCGCCCACACCGGCGCGTGGTCAGAGGGCCGCTCGTGGCGGCGCGGCTCCACATCGATGCCGGCCGCGGTGCAGCACGCGGCCAGTGCCGGGCTGAGCAGCACGTGATCGATGCGCAGCCCGAGGTTGCGACGGAAGCCACCCTGCCGATAGTCCCACCACGAGAAGCTCGCCGGCGGCTGCTCGAACAGGCGGTAGCTGTCGACCAGGCCGAGGGCCTGCAGGCCGCGGAACGCCGCCCGCTCCGGCTCCGAGCACAGCACCTGCCCGGCCCACAATGCCGGGTCGTGGACGTCGCGGTCTTCGGGGGCGATGTTGTAGTCGCCGAGCAGGGCAAGCTGCGTGTGGGCGCGCACTTCGGTCTTGAGCCAGTCCTGCAGTGCCTGCAGCCAACCGAGCTTGTAGGCGTACTTGTCGCTGCCGACGGCCTGACCGTTGGGCATGTAGGCGCAGACCACGCGCACGCCGTTCACCGTGCCGGCGATCAGCCGTTTCTGCTCATCGGCCAGACCCGGGATGCCCATCTGCACGGCCTCGATGGCATGCGGGCTGACGATGGCGACACCGTTGTAGGTCTTCTGCCCGGTGTAGGCGACGTTCCAACCCGCCGCGCGGAAAGCCTCGACCGGGAAATTGGCGTCCTCCAGCTTGGTCTCCTGCAAGCAGAGCGCGTCCGGCCGGTGCGTGCCGAGCCAGTCGAGCACCTGGTCGAGACGGACCTTGAGCGAGTTGACGTTCCAGGCGGCGAGCTTCACGGACCTGGTCGTCTCACGCAGCGGGTTTGGACGGATCGGGGCAGGTCACGCAGCGCCCGTCATCCCTGGCCGGTCATGCCGTTGTGCCGCAGCAGCGGCTCCAGACTCGGCTCGCGGCCACGGAAGGCCTTGAACGATTCGATCGCCGGGCGCGAACCGCCCACCGCCAGGATCTCGCGCCAGAAGCGCTTGCCCACCTCGGCGTTCAAGCCACCCGCCTCCTCGAAGGCGGCGTAGGCGTCGGCCGACAGCACCTCGGCCCACTTGTAGCTGTAGTAGCCCGCCGCGTAGCCACCAGCAAAGATGTGGCTGAAGTTGTTAGGGAAACGGTTGAACTCGGGCGGATGCACCACCGCCACCTCGGCGCGGATCTCGCGGAGGATGTCCATCGCGCTGCGGCCCGGCGTCTCGCCGTGCAACTGCATGTCGAACAGCGCGAACTCGATCTGCCGCAGGGTCATCATGCCGCTCTGGAAGTTCTTGGCGGCGACCATCTTGTCGTAGAGCGCGCGCGGCAGTGGTTCGCCCGTCTCGACATGCGCGGTCATGCCCTGCAACACCCCCCACTCCCAGCAGAAGTTCTCCATGAACTGGCTCGGCAGCTCGACGGCGTCCCACTCGACACCGTGGATGCCGGACACGCCGAGGTCCTCGACTTGCGTGAGGAGATGGTGCAAGCCGTGGCCGAACTCGTGGAACAGGGTGATGACCTCGTCGTGCGTGAACAGCGCCGGCTTGCCATCGACCGGCCCGGAGAAGTTGCAGGTGAGGTAGGTCACCGGCGTCTGAATGCCCGGCCCGGCGCGACGCCGCGAGATGGCGTCGTCCATCCAGGCGCCGCCGCGCTTGCTCTGCCGCGCGTAGAGGTCCAGATAGAACTGGCCGACCAGCGTGCCGTCGCGGTCGGTGAGCTTGTAGAAGCGCACATCCGGGTGCCACACCGGCGCGGTGTCGGGCATCACGAACAGACCATAGAGCCCCTCGATCACGCCAAATAGGCCCTCGAGAACCTTGTGCTCGGGGAAGTACTGTTTGACCTCCTGGTCGGAGAACGCGTAGCGCGCCACGCGGAGCTTCTCGGCGGCGTAGGCCACGTCCCACGCCTCCATCGCATCGATGCCGAGCGAGGCGGCCGCGAAACCACGCAGTTCGGCCATGTCGCGCTCGCCGTAGGGCTTGGCGCGGGCGGCGAGGTCACGCAGAAAGCCTGTCACCTGCGCCGGGCTCTCGGCCATCTTGGGCTCGAGCGAGACCTCGGCGTAGTTGCCGAAGCCGAGCAGCTGCGCCTCCTCGTGGCGCAGCTCGACGATGCGGCGGATGAGGTCGGTGTTGTCCCACTCGGCCTTGCCGAACTCGCTCGCACGCGTCGCATAGGCGCGGTAGATGGTGGCGCGTAGTTCGCGGTTGTCTGCGTACTGCATCACCGGCAGATAGCTCGGCGCGTGCAGCGTGATCTTGTAGCCGGGCTTGCCGTCGCGCTCGGCGGCGGCGCGCGCGGCACTGATCACGTCATCCGGCAGGCCGGCCAACTGCGCGACGTCCTCGGTGAACCAGCCGAAGTCGTTGGTGGCGTCGAGCAGGTTCTCCTCGAACTTGGCCGACAGGCTGGCCAACTCTTCCTGGATGGCGGCGAAGCGCGTCTTCTTGTCGGCCGGCAACTCGGCGCCGCCCAAGCGAAAGTCGCGCAACTCGTTCTCGAGGATCTTGCGGCGCGGCGGAGTGAGGCGCGTCCACTCAGGGCCCTCGCGCATCGCCTTGTAGCGCTGGTGCAACCGCTCGTCCTGACCCAGGCTGGCGTAGAACGCGCTGACCTTGGGCAGCACGGCGTTGTAAGCCTCGCGGAGTTCAGGGCTGTTCATCACGGCGTTCAGGTGCGCCACGACCCCCCAGCTGCGACCCAGACGCTCGAGCGACTCCTCCATCGGCTCGACCAGGTTCTGCCATGTCGGCGACTCGACCTTAGCGGCTGCCTCCACCGCCGTGCGCGATTCATCCAGCAGCGCCTCGATGGCAGGCACCACGTGCTCGTGGGTGATCTGGTCGAAGGCGGGCAAGCCGCGGGGGTGGCGAAGGGGGTTGCTATCTTGGTGGCTCATGCTGTGTCCGATAAGAGGATCGGCCGCGGTTTGCGGCGCTGGCGGCTGGTTTCAAGCGCCCCCACGATGAGAGCGCTCGACAACGTGGTTTACATCTCCAAATTATACTGGCGGCCCAATCGTGCCCCTGCGAGGATTCATGAGTTCTGCCTCCGGTATCCGGTCATTCGAGCAACACGTGCCGCGCATCGATGCCAGCGCATGGATCGATGCCACCGCTGTGGTGATCGGCCAGGTCGAGATCGGCGCCGAGGTGTCGGTGTGGTGCAACACGGTGATCCGCGGCGACGTGAACCGCATCCGCATCGGCGCCGGCAGCAATGTCCAGGACCTCTGCATGCTGCATGTCAGCACACCCAACCCGCGCAAACCCGACGGTGCGCAGCTGATCATCGGCGAGCGGGTGTCGGTCGGCCACCAGTGCATCCTGCACGGCTGCACCCTACAGGACGAGGTGCTGATCGGCATGGGCAGCATCGTCATGGACCACGCCGAGGTGCAGTCGCATGTGATCGTCGGTGCCGGCAGCCTGGTGCCGGAGGGCAAGGTGCTGGAAAGCGGGCACCTCTACATGGGGCGCCCGGCCAAGCTGATGCGCGCCTTGACGGCAGAGGAGATCGCCTACTTCCCACGACTCGCCGGGCACTACGTGAAGCTGGCACGTCGCCACGCTGGGCTACCCGGCTGAAGGGCACCTCTACCATGCTCGAATTCGACATCCTGCCGGTCACGCCCTTCGCGCAGAACACCACGCTGGTGTGGTGCTCACAAACGCGCTGCGCGGCGCTCATCGACCCGGGCGGCGAGGTCGACCGCCTACTCGATGCGGTCGGCCAGCGAGGGCTGTCGCTGCAGCGCATCTGGCTCACGCACGGGCACCTGGACCACTGCGGCGGCGCGCTCGAGATCCGCGAGCGCAGTGGCGTGGCGATCGAGGGCCCACATCCGGACGACGCCTTCTGGATCGATGCCATGGCGCAGCAGGCGCAGTGGTTCGGCTTTGGCAGCCCGCGCAGCTTCACCCCCGACCGCTGGCTGCACGAGGGCGACACGGTGACGCTGGGTCTGCTCAGTTTCGAGGTCTACCACACCCCCGGCCACACCCCGGGACATGTCGTCTTCTTCAACCGCGAAGCGCGCTGGGCACAGGTCGGTGATGTGCTGTTCCGCGGCTCGATCGGTCGCACCGATTTCCCGCGTGGCGACCACGCGCAGCTGCTGGCATCGATCCGCCACAAACTCTGGCCGCTCGGACGCGACATCGCTTTCGTGCCGGGCCACGGTCCGATGTCCACATTCGGCGACGAGCGCGACGACAACCCCTTCGTCGCCGACGGTCAGCGTTAGCAACGAGCCGCCTCAAGCAAACCGCGCGAACCCGTCGGCCACCCCAGCACTGTGTGCCGGCTGGGCTCCCGGCGCTCGCCGTCAGGCATTCGCCATCAGACGTTCGTATTTGGCTTGCAGATCGTCGCGCGACTCTGGGTTGCTCGGATCGACGATGATGCAGCTCACCGGACAGACCTCCACACACTGCGGCGTGTCGAAATGGCCGACGCACTCGGTGCAGCGCTGCGGCGCGATCTCGTAGATCTCCTGACCCTGCGAGATGGCCGAATTAGGGCACTCGGGCTCGCAGACATCGCAGTTGATGCATTCGTCGGTGATAAGCAATGACACCTGACGCTCCGGGTTGAGAACCAGCCTGTGAGTCTAGGCGACTGAGGCCGCCAGCTCAACGTCCTCGGGCCTGCAGCGCCCGCACCACACAGGGGTGGACGAAGGGGCTGACATCGCCACCGAGTCGCGCGATCTCCCGCACGATAGTGCCGGACAGGAACATGTACTGCTCGGAGGGCGTGAGGAATACCGTCTCGATATCCGGATGCAGGCGGCGGTACATGCCGGTGAGCTGAAACTCGTATTCGAAGTCGGACACGGCCCGCAGGCCGCGCAGTACGAAGGTCACGTTCTCGCGGCGCAGCAGGTCGACCAGCAATCCTTCGAAGCCGATGACCCGCGCGTTAGGGATATCCGCAAGCGCCTCGGTCGCCAAGGCGACCCGCTCCTGCAGGTTGAACATCGGTGTCTTGCCGCTGGACCCGGCAACCGCCACCACCACCTCGGCGAACATATGGCTCGCCCGCCGGACAAGGTCTTCGTGACCGCGGGTCAGCGGGTCAAAGGTTCCGGGGTAGACGATGCGCTGGCGCGGGGATTCCATCTCAGCAAACCAAAGTGGACGCGTCCGGCGCGGCCGCTACGCCAGATTTCCCAGCCATCGGGGGCCCGTAGGGGGGTGTCGTGCTCGGTGTAGACCAGCGCGCCGCTTGCCAGCCAATCGGGCAGTCGGGCAAGGCAGACGGCTGTGAGGTCCAGCGCATAGGGCGGGTCGAGAAAAAGGACATCGAAAGGGCGCGGCAGCGTGCCCAGAAAGTGTAACGCATCGTCCTGTATCACTCGCACGCTGGCAGATGCATCGAGCGCCGCCACATGCGTGCGCAAGAGCGCCGCTGCCCGGGCATCGCGCTCGACCAGCACGACCTCGGCCGCGCCCCGGCTGGCTGCCTCGAGACCCAGCGCGCCGCTGCCAGCGAACAGGTCGAGCACACGCAAACCATCAAGCTGCTGGCCCAGCCAATTGAATACTGTCTCGCGGACGCGGTCGGGGGTCGGTCGCAGCCCGGGCAGATCGGCCACTGCCAGTCGCCGCCGACGCCAGACACCCCCGACAATGCGCAGACTGCCGCTACCACGTGGGCGCGGCGAGTTGGCGGTCACCGGCCGTTCCCGCCTCCGACCACCACCGTCGCCAGGCGGTCGGTCTGCACCCGCCGACGGAACGCGTCGCGGATCTGTTCGACTGTCACGGACTCGATGTTGCTGACGAAGCGATCGATGTAGTCAAGCGGCAGGCCATAAAAACCGACCATCGAGACGTAGTCAAGGATCTTGCGGTTGTTCTCGACGCGCAGCGGGAAGCCGCCGACCAGGTTCGAGCGCGCTGCCGCCAGTTCGGCCTCGGTCGGGCCTTCACCAACAAAACGCTCGAGCGTCTGCCGCACCACCGCGAGGGCCTCATCGGTCTGCTCGCGCTTGGTCTGCAGGCCGATCATGAACGGACCGTCCTCTTTGCGCGGCAGGAAATAGCTGTAGACGCTGTAAGCCAAGCCACGCTTCTGCCGCACCTCGTCGGTCAGACGTGAAGCAAACCCGCCACCGCCAAGAATGTAATTGCCAACGAACAACGGCCAGTAATCCGGGTCGCCGCGCTTCATGCCGGGAGCCCCGACCAAGATATGGCTTTGGGTGGCTGGGTGATCGATGACTTGCATCGCGCCAGCGATCGCACGCTCCACCACCGGCAGACGGTCGGGCAAGGGTCTGCCCTGGGGCAGGCCAGCGGTAAGTCGCTCGGCCAAGGCTTCGGCGCCGGCGCGGTCGATGTCACCGACGATGGTCAGCACCACTCCAGCCACCCGATAACGCTCGGCGTAAAAGCCCAGCAGATGATCGCGGGTGATGCTGGCGACACTCGCTGAACTTGAGCTGCGTGCGTAGGGATGGCTCCCAAATACCGATTGCGCAAACGCCCGCTCAGCCAGTGTCTCGGGACGCGTCTCGGCCTCTTTCAAAGCGCTGACAGTGCGCGCACGGTCACGTTCGACAATGCTGTCGGGGAACGCTGGAGCGCTCAGCAGCTCTGCCAGCAGGGCGACCGCAGCGTCGCGCTCGCGCGGATCGCTGAGGGTCCGCAAGCTGAAGCTCGCCGAGTCTTCGTCGACCGACGGGCTGACCTGCGCGCCGGTATCGGCCAGGCGGTCGGCCACTTGCTGCTCGTTCAGGTGAGCGGTGCCGGCGCTCACCAGGCTATTGGTGAGACTGGCCGTCCCGGCTGGAAAGCCGTTCTCCCAAGCCGAGCCGGCCGGAAACTCCAGCTTGACGTCTAGCATGGGCAAATCGCGGTTCTCGATCAACAGGACGCGGGCGCCGGCCGCGGTCTGCCAAGACTGGATCGGCAGCGTCGCACTGGCAGCCATCGGCCAAGCGGCGATCAGCAACATCGCCAGCCAGCGGCGGCGTAACGTGGAAACGGTATCGAGCATGGTCGGTAGGATCGCAGTCTAGTGGCGGGCGCCGGGTGGTGGGCCCTTGGGAGCGCCGGTGGCGGCGCCGTTGGCCGGCATCGGCAGCGGATCGAGAATGGCGATGGTCAGGCGCTCGTCGACGAACAGCTCGCGAGCGACCTCTTGCACCTGCTCGGCGGTCACGGCTCGCATGCGCTCGAGCATCAGCGCGTCATTGCGGTAACCCACCCCCGCCGACTCGAGATTGCCGATCATCTTGGCTTGGTGGCTGATGCTGTCGCGCGCATAGACCATGGCGGCGATCACCTGCGACTTGACCCGGGCGAGCTCTTCTGGCCGCACGCCCTCCTTCTGGATACGGGCCACCTGGTCACGCAATGCCTGTTCCAAGCGCACGATGCTGACTCCATCGGCCGGTGTACCGCCCAGCATGAACAGGCTGGGGCCACGACCGAGGCCGTCGTAGTAGGCATCGACATCGGCGGCGATGCGTTGCTCGCGAACCAGCGAGGTGCCAAGCCGCGCGCCCGGGTAGCCGTTCAGCACCCCAGCGAGGATATCGATGGCATACGGCCGCCAGTCGCCGGCAGGGTCGGTCAGGGTCGGCGCGCGCCAGGCCATGGTCACTGTGGGCTGCTCAGCGATGCCGCTCATGTGCACACGGCGGATGCCGTTCTGCTCGGGCTCGGCCTGCGGCTTGCGCGCCGGCAGCGCTGCCGCCGGGACTGGCCCGAAATGCTCGCGGGCCAGGGCGAACACCTGCTCTGGCTCGACATCGCCGACCACCACCAGAGTGGCATTGTTGGGGGCATACCAGCGGCGATACCAGTCGCGGACATCGTCGATGGTCATGTGGCGCAGGTCGTCCATGTAGCCGATCACGGGCAAGCGATACGGATGCGCCTGCAGCGCAGTCCCCAGCAGCACCTCGTAGAGCAGGCTGCCGGGTTGGTCCTCGATGCGCCAGCGGCGCTCTTCCATGACCACCTGGATCTCCTTGGCGAACTCGTCGGCATCGAGAATGAGGTTGCGCATGCGATCGGCCTCGAGCCGGATCACCAGCGGCAGCTGCGACGCGGCGAGCTGCTGGTGGTAGACGGTATGGTCGCGGCTGGTGAAGGCGTTCTCCTTGCCACCGGCGGCGGCCACCACGCGCGAGAACTCGCCAGCCGGAACACTGGGGGTGCCCTTGAACATCATGTGCTCAAGCACGTGCGAGATGCCGGTGATGCCGTTGGTCTCGTCGATGCTGCCAACGCGGTACCACAGCTGACTGATCACCACCGGCGCCCTGCGGTCGGGCTTGACGATGACCTTCAGGCCATTGTCGAGCGTGGTCTCAACAGCCCCCGCGCTCAAGGAGGCATGGGCGGCGACCGGAAGCAGAGCAACGAGAGTACAGGCGACGGCGAGCAGGCGTTTCAGTGTCATGGGATGGAGGCGGAGGGACTAGAATGCCAGGCTGCGGGAGGGAGTCCGACTACCCTGCCCCAGCTTAGTTTCTCGCAACACAAAAATTACACATGGTCCGTTTGTTTGGCCGCTCGTCGGCACCCCCATCCCCGAGTTCGGCAGCGGACCCGGCTGGCAGCTCGCCAGCGCCGGGCGGCAGCTGGCATGAGCGGCTGCGGCGGGGTCTGAGCCGTGCCAGCAACGCGCTGGGCGAGGTGTTCGGCACGGTGGTGCATGGTCGCCGAACCATCGACGCCGAGCTCTATGACGAGCTTGAAGCCGCGCTGCTGGCTGCCGATGTCGGCGCCAGCGCCACCGCCAGCCTGCTCGACGAGCTGCGCCGGACGGTTCAGCGCGACGCCCTGACCGACGCCAGCGCCCTGCGCAACGCTCTGCGCAGCGCCCTGCTGCAACGCCTGCAGGTGCTTCAGCAGCCGCTCAACATCGACCAGATGCTGCCTTGCGTGATCATGGTCACGGGGGTGAATGGCAGTGGCAAGACCACCTCGATCGGAAAGCTCGCACGCTGGTACCAGAAACAAGGACTGAAGGTGCTGCTCGGCGCTGGCGACACTTTCCGTGCTGCAGCCCGCGAACAGCTGAAGGTATGGGGGGAGCGCAACGGCATCGAAGTCATCGCCCAAGCCAGTGGAGACCCGGCCGCAGTCGCCTTCGACACCGTCAATGCCGGCCGCGCGCGGGGGGCCGATGTCGTGATCGTCGACACTGCCGGACGCCTGCCGACCCAGCTGCATCTGATGGATGAGCTAGCCAAGGTACGCCGCGTGATCGCCAAGGCCGAGGCCAGCGCGCCCCACGAAGTCCTGCTCGTGCTCGATGCCCAGATCGGCCAGAACTCGTTGGCGCAACTGGCGGCGTTCGATCGCGCAGTGGGCGTGACCGGCCTGGTGGTGACCAAGCTCGACGGCACCGCAAAGGCTGGCGTTCTGGTCGCGCTGGCAGCGAGCACACCGAAGCCGGTGCGGTTCATCGGGGTTGGCGAGTCGATCGACGACCTGCAGCCCTTCGATGCCACCGAGTTCGTCGAGGCGCTGCTCCCCGCAGAGACAACACCGTGATCCGCCTCGAACGCGTCAGCAAACGCTATCCGGGCAGCGGCGATGTGCTGTCCGACTTGTCGCTGCAGATCGAATCGGGGGAGATGATCAGCCTACTTGGCGCGTCGGGGGCCGGCAAAAGCACTCTGTTGCGTCTGCTGGGCGCCATCGAACGGCCTAGTGCCGGTCGCGTCGAAGTGTTCGGACAGGACACCGGCCGCCTCCGTGCAGCCGAACTAGCCATGGTTCGGCAGCGCATCGGCTTGATCTTCGAGGACTACAAGCTGCTCAACGATCGCAGCGCGCTCGACAATGTTCTGGTTCCGTTAGAGATCGGCGGCTACGCACATCAGGAAGCACTACGGCGGGCGCGTGCTGCGCTGGACAAGGTCGGCCTGGGCAGACGCGAGAAGGCCCTGCCAGTGGCTCTGTCCGGTGGCGAACAGCAGCGACTCTGCATCGCCAGGGCGGTGGTATCGCGGCCGGCACTGATCTTGGCTGATGAGCCCACCGGCAACCTCGACCCGGAGCAGGCGGCGGGCATCGCCGACATGCTGCGCGCCTTTCATGCAGTCGGCACCACCATCGTCGTTGCCACCCACGACCCGGTCTTTCGCAAGCGCTTGGCCGGCCGCGTACTGCGTATCGGCAGTGGACAGGCGGTGGAAGATGCAGCCGGGGCCGACGCATGATGCGCTGGCTCTCCTCGATCCGCTTGGCATTGGCCCGCATCGCTGCAGAGCCGCTCGCCAGCCTGTTCACGCTCACGGCGCTCGCGAGTGCCTTTGGCTTGAGCATGACCGTCATCGCTTGGTCGTCGAATGCACCCGGCGCAGGCGCGCATGACCCATTCGCCAGCGAAGCCACGCTCTATCTGAAGGACGAGCGCCCGACCGGTTCGGGCGAGGCACTTGCCAAGCGCATCCGCAGCATCGACGGCGTCACCTCAGTACGCCTGTTACCACGCGAGGAGAGCCTGCAACGGCTGCAGTCGCGCCTGGGTGAAGGTCTGCTTAGTGGACTCGACGGCAACCCGCTGCCCGATGCGGTCATTGTGCGCATCGCCCCCGAACTGCCCCTGGAACGGGTCGACGCGCTGATCAGCGGCTGGCGTGACGACGACATCGTCGATGAGGTGCATGCCGACCGCGAGTTGGCGCAGCGTATCCGCGAGATCGGCCGCTCGGCTGCCCGCCTGGCACACAGCGTGGTCCTCTTGCTGCTGTTGAGCAGTGCGGTAGTGGTGTTCAACACCATCCGCCTGCAGCTGGCAGGCCGGCAGCACGAGATTGAACTGGTGCGGCTGCTGGGAGCGCCAGCCAGCTTCGTGCGGCGCCCGTTCATCGCCCATGGTGCGGTGTTGGGGGGACTCGGTGCCGCACTGGGCTGGGGCCTGTCGAGCCTGTGGGGAAGCAGCGTGGCGCAGTCGATTGCCCCCCTGGTCTCGGCCTGGGGACTGCCCGCACCAGCGGCGGCGCTACCGACACCGTGGGGGCTCGCAGCGTTGATCGCAGGTGGGCTTTTGGGTGGTGCGACCGCCTGGCTGGGTGTGGCCCGCATGCTAAGACGTATCGACGCGCGCTAGCGCCGCAGGGGCGGCGGGAACCCGGATGGGGCTTTAGCACTCCATGAATCAGAGTGCTAAAATCGCACCCATGAAGGGAGCCACACCATGCAAAACGCATTGACTCTGACCCTGCCCAGTGCGGTCGGCAGCTTCGATGCCTACGTATCGGCCGTGCAACGCTTACCGGTGCTCAGTCACGACGACGAACTGCGCCTGGCGCGCGCTTTGCGCGACGAAAACGACCTCGATGCAGCTCGCCAGTTGGTGCTGTCGCACCTGCGCCTGGTGGTCAGCATCGCTCGCAATTACGTCGGCTACGGTTTGCCGCAGCCCGACCTCGTGCAGGAAGGCAACATCGGTCTGATGAAGGCGGTGCGCCGCTTCGACCCGGAACGCGGTGTACGGCTGGTGTCGTTTGCCATGCACTGGATCCGCGCCGAGATCCATGAATACATCCTGCGTAACTGGCGGCTGGTGAAGCTCGCCACCACCAAGGCACAGCGCAAATTGTTCTTCAACCTGCGCAGCTTGAAGAGCGATCAGCGCGCCGTGTCGCCCGACGAGGCCAAGACCATCGCCGAGCGACTCGACGTGCGCCCCGAGGATGTGCTCGACATGGACGTCCGCATGCAGGGTGGCGACGTTGCACTGGACCCACTGGGCAGTGAAGACGAAGACAGCGTGGCGCCGATCCGATACTTGGCTGACGACTCGGCAACCCCAGAGGCAGCACTCGAGCGCGCGGCCACCGCTCGTCTTCAGGGCGAGGGCCTGCAGGCGGCACTGGCGACTCTCGATGCGCGCAGTCGTCGCATCGTCGAGGCGCGCTGGCTGGCCGACGACGGCGGCATGACCCTGCACGAGCTGGCCGCTGAGTACGGTGTATCGGCCGAGCGCATCCGTCAGATCGAGGTGCGTGCCCTGCAACGCCTGCGCCAGGTTCTCAGCGCCACAGTCGTCGAGCGTAACGCGGTCGAGACTTAAGCGCCCGAGAGCAGCGCCTGCAGGTCGGCAGCGAGGGCTTCGGCACTGCTGCCATAGGGCGCAAACAGGCGTACTCGACCCTGCGGGTCGTACAAGTAGCTGCCGGCGGTGTGGTCGATGGTGTAGTCGTCGCCCTCGCCAACCTTTTGCGCCACCACCCGAAACGCTTTTGCCGTCGCGGCGATGGTCTCCGGACTGCCATGCAAGCCAAGAAAACGCGCATCGAACGCCGGCACATAGCGCGCCAGCAGTGCTGGCGTGTCGCGCTCTGGGTCGAGGGTGATGAATAGCACTTGCACCCGCTCGGCCTGATCGCCCAGCAATCGCATCGCGCCGGCGGCTTCGGCCAAGGTCGTGGGGCAGACGTCTGGGCAGTGGGTAAACCCAAAGAACAACAGCACGACCTTGCCACGTGAGTCAGCCAGGCTGCGTGGCCGGCCAGTGTGGTCGGTCAGCGAGAAATCGGTCGCGTAGCGAACGCCTGTGATGTCGTTGGCCCGGAATAACGCGGGCTTGGGGCTGCACGCAGCCAGCAAGCCCGCCAGGAGTGCGGCCAGACCCGCTGCAAGAGCTGGTCGGATCACCCTGCGGGTCCAGCCTTGCGGGCACGTAGCCATGACCACACCAGAAACCCAAGGATGCTCAAGGCCGCCAAGGCAAACCAAGGCCAGACCCGTTCGCTGCCAAGGCTGGTGTCGGGGCCGAGCTGCCAACCACCCAGCGCGACGAACAGCGAAAACACCCCTGCGAGCGTCAGCCAGCCGATGATGGTCGGCCGGAAATGCCGATAGAACCAGCTCCAAAAGCGTTGGTTGAGGGTGGTCATGACTGGATTCTAAACCTCACGGCCCGAGGCCGACGTCAACCTTTGCAGGCCCACGGGTAGTTGCAGCTGGATGGCGGCGGCATCAGGGCCAGGCTGATAGGGCACGACACCCAGGCAAGGCGCCGGCAAGCGAGCGCGCAAGCTGTCCAGATTGGCTTCAGCCCTTTCAAAAGCGGGATCGATATTGTTCGCTACCCAACCGGCCAGGGTGAGTCCGTGGGCGGCAATCGACGCAGCACTGAGCAGGGCGTGATTCAGACAGCCGAGGCGCAGGCCGACCACCAGCACCACCGGGAGCCCCAGGGCCGCCGCCAGGTCAGCGAGGGTGGCGTCGGCGCCGGTCGGTACCAGCCAACCACCGGCCCCCTCGACCACCAGAGGTCCATGCTGCGCGAGCCTTTCCGCACGCTCACACAGAATCGCGTGATCGACCAGGACGCCGGCCTCGGCCGCCGCGATGTGCGGGGCAATCGCTGGCTCGAAGCGGTAAGGCGCGATATCGTCGGCAGTCAGCCCGCAGGCGCTGGCCGCGAGCAAAGCTTCGACGTCCTCGTTCACCAGACCCTCCGGCCCAGGTACGCAGCCGCTGGCGACCGGCTTCATCGGCACCGGCCGCCAGCCCTGGCGCCGCATCAAGTGGACCAGGGCACAGGCGATCAGTGTTTTGCCAACGCCGGTGTCGGTGCCGGCGACGAACACGCCATCGAGCTTAGGCTCCGACACAACGACCCTAGTCACGGCCAACAAACCGCACCGGCTGGGGTGCGCCTGGCTCGGCGCCAGTCGTCTGGACACGCCAAGCGTGTCCATAAACAACCTCGAACGTCGCTGGTAGTCGCCCGTCACTGCGGCGGAACTGCTCGTAGCGCTCACGCGCTTGCTGCCAGCGGCGACGCCCCCCGAGCCCGGCTGGCCGGCCAGCGCGCACGTGGCTGGCGCCGATCGACTTCAAGTCGCGCACCACGCCCGTGATGTCGGGATAGGTGAGCTCGATCTGCTCCATGTCCATCACTGGGTCAGCAAACCGAGCATGCAGCAGGGCGTCGCCAAGGTCGTGCATGTCGATGAAACGGTTGACCGGGTCCGAGCTGCCAGCAAAAGCCGCGCGCAGCTCACGCAATGTGTCCGGGCCGAAGCTGCTGAACATCAACAAACCACCCGGGCGCAGCACACGCCACAGCTCAGCGAAGGCTGGCGCAGGGTCGTCGAGCCACTGCAACATGAGGTTGCTCCAGACCAGATCGACGCTGCCGCTGGCCAGCGGCAGGCAGGTGGCGTCGGCACAGACCAGCTGCAGGGATGGCCGACCGAGCAGGCGTCGCCACAGACTGTCCCGGCGCGACGCCTGCTGCAGCATCGGCAGGGCGAGGTCAAGCCCAAGGACTCGCGCCGCCGGGTAGCGTCGACCCAGTTCGACCGACGCGGCGCCGGTCCCACAGCCAAGGTCGAGAACCCGCTGCGGCTGCAGGCGTACATATTGCAAACGTTCCAGCATGCGCGTGGCGATCTCTCGCTGCAGCACCGCCGCGGCGTCGTAGCCGGCGGCAGCCCGGCTGAAAGCGCGCTGAATCAAGGCGCGCTCGACCCGACCGTGTTCGATCGAGACCGGTTGAGCCACGCCCCCGCGAGCTGCGCTAGGGTCAGACATCGCGGTCGTCGCCGTAGGCGTCGACCAGCAGCGCAAAGGCCTCGGGGCGCGCCAAAAAAGGGACGTGCGAGGCGTCTTCCCAGCGTGTCAGGCAGGCACGCGGTAGTTGCTTGGCGAACCACTCGGCGGCGTCCACCGGAATGATGCGGTCGAGCCCGCCGTGCACGACATCGACCGGGCAGTCGAGGCGAGCGGCATCGGCGCGGAAGTCGGCCTCGGCCAGCACCTTCAGCCCCTCGCGCAGGAAGCCGGGGTTGGCCAGCGCCGGACGGCCGGCCTCGCGCAGCAGGCTACCAGCCTCGGGCGAGGTCTCGCGGCCGCCCATCACGCCCAGGGCGGCGAAGCGCTTCATGGTGCCTCGCGGGTCCTGCTCGAAGAAGCGCACGAAAGTGTCGAGCTCGAGCCGGGTCATGCCGTACGGCCAGTCGGGGCGGCGCAGGAAGCTCGGCGTCGTGGCGGTCAGCACCAGCCGGCGCACCTGCTCTGGGTGTCGCAGCGCCCAGGCTTGGGCATAGATCCCGCCGAGCGACCAGCCGCACACCGCGACCGGGCCCGGGTAGCGCTGGTGAAGGGCATCGACCATCGCCTCGATGCCGGCGGTCGGCTCGAGTTCGAACAAGTTCGGTGCATCGACCTGGTGGATGCGCGTCAAGCGTTTTCGCATCGGCTCCCAGACCGAGGCACTGCTGCCCCATCCATGCAAGAGGACCCAGGTGACAGCGGCGTTAGCCATGGACAAGCGACTCCTTCAAAGCGTAGACAAGATGCTCAACGTGTTCTGGCCGGTGTCGGGCTGACAGACTGATGCGCAAGCGGGCGGTTCCCTTCGGCACGGTGGGCGGCCGGATCGCCGGCACCCACAGGCCGGCCTCGCGCAGGGCACCCGCCAGGGCGACGGCCGCAGTGTCGCTACCGACGAGCACCGGCACGATCGGCGTCGGCAGGATCGCCGGCACACCGTCAACCCCGACGAGACCAGCGGCCAATTCCGCCGTCAGCGCGGCAAGGTGCGCGCGACGTCCAGCGCAGTCGGCATCGGCCAGGCGCTGCAGAGCGGCATCCGCAGCCTCGGCCAGCGCTGGCGGCATGGCAGTGGTGAACAGGTAGCTGCGTCCGCGCTGTGCCACCGCGTCGATCACCGGGGCGCTCCCCAGCAGCAAAGCGCCGCAAACACCGGCCGCCTTGCCCAGCGTCACCATCAGCACGATGCGCGGGTCGAGCGGCTGCCCTTGAACCAGCAGGCCAGACGCCGCCAAGCTGCCGCGTCCCTCGCCCAACACGCCAAAGCCATGCGCGTCATCGACCAGCAGCATGGCGTCGTACGCGTGGCACAGCTCAAGCAGGCGTCGCAGCGGGGCGATGTCCCCATCCATGCTGAATACGCCATCGGTGATCACCCACTTTTGCGGGTTCGGGTCATTCGCCAGCCAGCGCGCCAGGGTATCGGTGTCGGCGTGCGGATAGCGTCGCAAGCGGCCGCCGGCCAGCCGGGCGCCATCGTTCAGGCAGGCATGGTTCAGGCGGTCGGCGTAGAGGCTGACGTTCGGACCGGCCAGCGCCGTGACAGCCGCCAGATTGGCCAGATAGCCACTGGAGAACAGTAATGCACGGTCACAGCTGAGCCACGCCGCAGCGCGCCGCTCCAGTGCGCTGTGGGCAGCGCAGTGTCCGCTCACCATGTGCGAGGCGCCCGAACCGATACCCCAACGTCGTACCCCGGCCAGCATCGCCTCGCACAGAGCCGGGTCTTGCGCCAGGCCGAGGTAGTCGTTGCTGCAGAAGCCGAGCAGGCGCTGGCCATCGACGTCCAGCCAGACGCCATCGGTCTTGGTCACGGTGCGCCGCTGCCGCAACCGCTCGGGGGGCGGCGCGGCGATGCCGGACGCGAGCCAGTCCGGCAGCTCAGGCGCCATTGTCGGTGGTGCCCTCGGCGCGGATACCCAACCGCTCGAACAGGGCACGGTCGCGCATGGCCTGCGGGTTGGGGGTGGTTAGCAACTGCTCGCCGTAGAAGATCGAGTTGGCACCGGCCAGGAAACACAGCGCCTGCAGCTCGTCGCTCATTGCCTCGCGGCCGGCTGACAAGCGCACGTGACTGCGCGGCATGGTGATGCGTGCTGCAGCGATGGTGCGCACGAACTCGAGCGGATCGAGCTCGGGCGTGTCGGCCATCGGCGTGCCTTCGACGCGCACCAGGTTGTTGATCGGTACCGATTCGGGCTGCGGGTCGAGCCCGGCCAGCTGGGCGATCAGACCAGCGCGCTGGGTCCGGCTCTCGCCCATGCCGACGATACCGCCACAACAGACATGGATACCAGCATCGCGGACGCGCTCGAGGGTATCGAGCCGGTCCTGGTAGTCACGCGTGGTGATGACCTGGCCGTAGAACTCCGGCGCGGTGTCGAGATTGTGGTTGTAGTAGTCGAGCCCGGCATCGCGCAGACGCTCGGCTTGTCCGTCGCGCAGCATCCCCAGCGTGGCACAGGTCTGCAGCCCCAGCGCCGACACGGCGCGCACCATCTCAGCCACCTGGTCGATGTCACGGTCCTTCGGGCTGCGCCATGCTGCACCCATGCAGAAGCGCGTGGCGCCGGCATCGCGGGCTCGCTGCGCAGCGGCGAGCACCTGCTCCAGCGGCAGCAACGGCTCGGCCTCCACACCCGTGTGGTAGCGCGCCGCCTGCGGGCAGTAGCCGCAGTCCTCCGGGCAGCCGCCGGTCTTCACCGAGAGCAGGGTCGACAGCTGCACGACGTTGGCATCGAAGTACTGGCGATGCACGGTCTGCGCGCGGTGCAGGAGATCGGCGAAAGGCAGCTCAAGCAGCGTCAAGACGGCATCGACGCTCCAACGCGGGGCAGCCGTCAGGGGCGCGGTGACGAGCGTAGTGGGGGTCGCGACAGTCATCGATAGCACCAGTCAAAGGCGCAATCTTCGGCAGCGACGAGGGCAAAGTCAATGTTTTAAGGGTCAACATGAACATCTGCGCAGTTTTTGAACATTTGCTTGCTCCGCATCGCTGTCTGCTTTGCGGCGGCGGCTGTCGGCAAGCGCTCTGCCCGGGCTGCCTAGCGCAGTTACCGCAGGCGCCCAAGAATGGCGAATGGCTTGAAGACGGCTTGCAGGTGCAGGCGTCGTGGAGCTACCAGCCACCTGCCGACACCGCCGTGCTCAGTTTCAAGTATGGGGGTGGCGAGAGCTTGGCCCGCCTGTGGGCGCAGCAGATGGCGCCACGGGTCGATGGTCAGCCCGTGCTGCAGCAGGCCCTGACCGAGCGGGTGGCACTTCTGCGCGCCGTCCGCACCCGCGCGACCCCACCACAACAAGGCCTGTCGCGGGAAGCGCGGCTGCGCAACGTCGACGGTGCATTCCGGGTGCCGGCGCGGCGGCAGCAGCGACCGGTTCTGCTGATCGACGATGTCCTCACCACTGGCGCCAGCCTGCGTGCCTTGGCGGCTGCGGCCCGCGCCGCCGGCGCCGGTCGCATCGAAGCCGTGGTGATGGCGCGAGCGCTACCATAGGCGCCCCCCGGCCGATGCCCATAGCGGGCCGCAACATGCTCCACCTGATCCTGTACCAGCCCGAGATTCCGCCTAACACCGGCAACCTGATCCGCCTGAGCGCCAACGCCGGCGTCCAACTGCACCTGGTCGAGCCGCTAGGCTTTCGGCTCGACGACCGCGCATTGCGGCGGGCTGGACTCGACTATCACGAGTGGGCGAGCCTGGTGGTGCATCCGGACTGGGACCACTGCAGCACGGCACTGGGCGATGCCCGGGTGTTCGCCGCGAGCACCCGCAACGCGGTGCGCTACGACAGTGTGGCCTACCGTGACGGCGATGCCTTTCTGCTTGGGCCCGAGACGCGCGGACTGCCACCGGCTTTGCTCGAGCGCTTTGCCGACGAGCGCCGCATCCGCATTCCTATGCGCCCTGGACAGCGCAGCCTGAACCTGTCGAACGCAGCTGCCGTGCTCGTATTCGAAGCTTGGCGACAGCTAGGCTTCTCCGGCTGCGACTAGCGCCGGGACCGCTCCCGATCGAAACCGCACGACCTCGGCTATCGAACGCCTAGGTGTCGAACTCAGCTTTCGGCTCACGCGACAGCAAAGCCGCCACCGCTTCGCGCGCCTGCATGCGGCCGGCCAGCGCGGCATCGACCGCCGCCGTGATCGGCAGCTCGATGCCTAGCCTCTGGCCCAATGCAGCGACAGCCGCTGCCGTCTTCACCCCTTCGGCGACCTGCCCCAGACGCTCTAGCGCGTCGGCCAGCGACACCCCTTGGCCGACGATCAACCCAAGGCGCCGGTTGCGCGACTGGTCGGATGTTGCAGTGAGCACCAGATCGCCCAAACCAGCGAGACCGGCGAAGGTCTGCGGCTGAGCGCCCAAAGCTGCTCCCAAGCGTGCCATCTCGGCCAAGCCGCGGGTGATCAGCGCGGCGCGCGCATTGTGGCCAAAGCCCAGCGCATCGCTGATCCCGGTCGCAATAGCGATGACATTCTTGATCGCTCCGCCGACCTCGACACCGATCCGGTCGTCGCTGGCGTAGATACGCAGGCGCTCGCTGTGCAGACCGGCGACTGATCGCCTGGCAGTGGGCAGATCGACAGCCGCGAGGGTCATGGCGGTTGGCTGACCGCGCGCGACCTCGCTGGCGAAGCTCGGCCCGGACAAGACCATGACTGGCCAGTCGCCAAGCTCAGCGGCAGCGACACGGTGCGGCAGCTCGCCGCTAGCAAGCTCAAAACCCTTGCACAGCAGTATGAGAGGACGCGGCGAGAGGCCGCGCAAACGGTCGCAGGTCTCGCGCAGGGCGTTGACCGGGACTGCCAAAAACACCAGATCGGCTGCTTCGACCGCAGCACAAAGGTCGGAAGTGACCCGGAGTCGTGGCGGGAAACTGACACCGGGCAGCAAGCGCTCGTTACAGCGGGCCGCCTGCATGCTCACGGCAGTCGCTGGATCGCGACACCACAGACGCACCGGTTGCGCTGCCGCCAACGCGACTGCCATCGCCGTACCCCAAGCGCCAGCGCCCAGGACACACGCCGCCCCAGGCCGTCCGCCAGGGGCGTTTAGCGTGTCATCGACCATGCTGCCGCAACACTGTGCTCTGGCAGCAGCTCGCTAGAGCCGGGCTTACTGCGCCTGTTGCTGCTGAGCCTGCTGCTGTTGAGCAAACAAGGCCTCGAAGTTCACCGGGCTGAGCAGGACCGGCAGGAAGCCAGCGCGCGTCACCACCGAGCTCACCGTCTCGCGGGCGTAGGGGAACAGGATGTTCGGGCAGGCGATCATGAGGATCGGCTGCAGTTGCTCGTCGGGCACCCCGACCACACCGAACACACCGGCCTGCGCCACCTCGACCAGGAACACGGTCTTGTCGCCCGCCTTGGCCGTCACCGTGATCTTCAGGGTGACGTCGTACATGTTGTCGCCGAGCGAATTCGCGGTGGTCTGCAACTCGATGCCGATCTGCGGCGGCTCGCGGTCCAGGAAGACCTGCGGTGCGTTGGGCACCTCGAGCGAAAGGTCCTTCACATACAGTTTTTCGATGGCGAACTGCGGACCGGTGGGTTGTTGTGCTGCCTGTTCTTCAGCCATTGCGGCGCTCCAGAGGGTTCGGTTGCGGAAAGATACAGAGCAGCGGATTGTAGCCTAGTGGCTGACGCTGGCCAGCGAGGCTCAACCGCCGCCAGCCAGCAAGGGCTGCAAGCCGCCGGATTGGTCGAGGGCACGCAGATCGTCGAACCCCCCGACATGCGTGTCGCCAATGAAGATCTGGGGCACGGTGCGACGACCCGTGCGCTCCATCATCTCGATGCGGCGCTGCGGCTCGAGATCGATGCGGACATGCTCGATCGCGGTCACCCCCCGCGCGCGCAGTAACTGCTCGGCGCGCTGGCAGAACGGGCAAGCGGCCGAGGTGTAGAGCGTGACCGGCTGCATTGTCGCCGGCCCCTAGCGCACGAGGGGCAGGTTGGCCTCGCGCCACGCGGCCAGCCCCCCTTGCAAGACATGCAGCTGGTAATCGCCGGCAGCGGCCAGGCGGCGGCCACTGCGAGGTGCGGTGATGCCATTCTCACAGCACAACACCAGTGGCTTCTTGGCCACCTTGCGCAGCACCGTCGCGGCCGTGTCGAGAGAGGCCGGCGGCAGGTTCACGGCCCCGGCGACGTGCCCCTTCGCAAACGCTTCGGCGCTACGCAGATCGACCACCACCGCATCTTTCTGGTTGATCAACGACACGGTCTGCGCGGGGCTCAGGCGTGGCAGGCCACTGCGATCGGCAATCAGGCTCCAGACCAGCCAAGTCCCACTCGCGACGGCGAGCCCGAAGAGCATCCAGTTGTCCAGCAAGAATTCCATGTATTCCTCGTGCGAACGCCGTGGAGGGCGCTTGTCTCGGTGACTGCATTGCCGGTCGCGTGTTCTCGCGTACGCACTTCGGGGGCGATGCCCTCGAGGGTACGGGTTCGGTGGTACGATTCGGCGGGTGAAAACGACCCAGGATGCACCCCGCATCAGCACTTCCGATACGGCTTCCAGCCTGCCTCCGAGCCAGCGATGATACCGGAAAGACCGGCCCCTGCCGTCGGTCCCGTCACCCCCTCCCTGCTGATCATCCTCGACGGCTTCGGCGCCCGCGCCGAGCGTGACAACAATGCCGTTGCACTCGCCCAGACGCCCTTCCTCGACCGCCTGTTTGGCACCTGGCCGCACACCCTGATCGAAGCGTCGGGTAACCAGGTCGGCCTTCCAGCCGGGCAGATGGGCAACTCCGAGGTCGGCCACATGAACATCGGCTCGGGGCGCATCGTTTATCAAGACGTCACCCGGATCGATCACGAGATCGCCACTGGTGCTTTCGAACAGAACCCGGCCTTGGGTGAGGCGATCGAGGCCGCCCTGGTCAACGGTCGGCGCCTGCATGTGATCGGCCTGATTTCCGACGGCGGCGTCCACTCGAGCGAGAAGCACCTGCATGCCTTGCTGGGTATGGCGGCCAAGCGGGGGCTTGGCGATCGCCTGTGCATTCATGCCATAGTCGACGGCCGCGATACGCCACCGCAGAGCGCGCGCCTGTACCTCGACCGACTCGAAGCGGTCTGCCGACAGATCGGCGCCGGTCGGGTGGTGTCGTTGATCGGCCGATATTTCGCCATGGATCGCGACCGCCGTTGGGCCCGCGTCGAACGGGCCTGGCGCTTGATGGTGCGTGGCGAAGGTGACTTCACGGCCACCAGTGCCGCCGAGGCGCTAGAGGCCGCCTACGCGCGTGACGAAACCGACGAATTCGTCCAGCCGACGTGCATCGTGCCTCCGGGTGCGCAGCCAGTGGCCATGCAGGACGGTGATGTGGCCGTCTGCATCAACTTCCGTTCCGACCGCGCCCGCGAACTGACCCGCGCCCTGGCCCTGCCCGACTTCGACGCCTTCGAGCGCCCGGGCCAGCCCAAGCTTGGCCGATTCGTGTGCATGACCCGTTACGAGGAAGGCCTGCCACTGCCGGTCGCCTATCCGCCACAGACGCTCAGCAATGGCCTGGGCGAATACCTGTCGCGCTTGGGTTTGCACCAGTACCGTATCGCCGAAACCGAGAAGTACGCGCACGTCACCTACTTCTTCAATGGCGGCGCTGAACAACCGTTCGCCAACGAGGTGCGCCAGCTGGTGCCCAGCCCGCAGGTCGACACCTATGACCTGCAGCCGGAAATGAGCGCTGCAGCCGTGACCGACGCCCTGATCGACGCTATCGTGTCGCGCCGCTACCAACTGCTGGTGTGCAACTATGCCAACGGCGACATGGTCGGCCACACCGGCAATCTGCAGGCGGCGATCCGCGCCGTCGAAGCGCTCGACGCCTGCCTGGCGCGGGTGATCCCGACCATGCTCGCCTGCGGCGGCGAAGTTCTGCTAACCGCCGATCATGGCAATGCCGAAGCGATGTTCGACCCAGAGAGCGGCCAGCCTCACACCGCACACACACTCAACCCGGTTCCGCTGGTCTACATGGGACGCCCGGCACGGCTGCTTGACGGCGGCTGCCTGGCGGATATCGCGCCGACAGTGCTGGCGATGATGGGCTTGCCGCAGCCACCCGAGATGACCGGCCGCTCGCTGGTCGACTTCGAGTCGGCGGTGCCCTGGAGCAGCCGCTAGGTCGGCCCGCATGCCTGGCGCGACGCGATCAGCGGAAGTCGTTGGCATGAACGCTACGGCGCTGCCGCTGGTGCTGCTAGCACTCGTATTGACGCTGCCGGCGGGAGTCTTGGCCGGCGCCACGGGCGGGCGCGACGCAGCCCGCCCCAAGCAAGACCTCGAAGCGGTGCAACGGCGCATCCGCAGTATTGAAGAGTCCCTGCAAAAAGCCGAAGGCAGCCGCGCCGAGACCACCGACGCCCTGCAAGCGTCGGAGCGGTCGATCTCGGACATCCAGCGTCGTCTGCACACACTCGGCAACGACCGTGAAGCTCTGCAGAAACGACTCGCCGACGTGCAACAGCAGGCTGGCCAGACTGCTGCCCGCATCGACCGACAGCGTCAGCACGTGGTGCGCCTGTTGCGCTCGACGCCGCTGCAGTCCGAAGACGATGCCTTACGCCTGCTTCTGCAGGGTGGTGATCCCCACGAACTCCGCCGCGACCTCGCCGCCCTGGCGCGCATCGGCAGCGCCCGGCAACAGAGTATCGAGCGGCTGCGACAGGAACTCGATAGCTTCGCCGCGCTGCAGTCCGAAGTCATCGAACGCCAGACCGCGCTCGAGCGACTGACCGCCGAACAGCGAGCCGAAGCCAGTCGGCTCGAACGCGAGAAACGCGAGCACGCCCGCAAGCTGGCCCAGCTCGGGCGAGATATCGAGCAGCGGCGCAAACAGATCGACACCCTGAAACGCGACGAACAGCGCTTGAGCCGCTTGTTGCAAGAGCTGGAAAAGGCCCGCACCGCCCCACCGCCGCCGCGCAAGCCGGCCAAACCGGCAAAACCGGGCCAGGCACCTGCGCCACTGGTGGTCGACGAGCTGCCGCAAAGCGGTCTGGGGGGGCAGTTCGCTGCGCTCAAAGGCAAGCTGCGGCTCCCGGTGCGCGGCGAGGTGGTCAACCGCTTTGGCAGCCCGCGTGCCGACACAGGGCTGGCCTGGAAAGGCCTCATGATCCGCGCCGACGCCGGCAGCCCGGTGCTGGCGATCGCACCCGGCAAGATTGCCTACGCCGACTGGCTACGTGGCTTTGGCAATTTGCTGATCATCGACCATGGCGACGGCTACATGAGCCTTTACGGCAACAATGAAGCCCTGCTGCGGCAAGCTGGCGAGACGGTCGCCTCGGGCGATACGATTGCGCGGGTCGGACGCTCGGGTGGCGGCGATGGCGATGGTCTGTATTTCGAGCTGCGTCGGGCCGGCACACCGATCGACCCGCTGACTTGGGTCGGCCGCTAGGGCCGCCAACAGCTTGCTCGCCACCACTGAATCACCGTATGCAACCTTCTTGCTAGTCCCCACTCCAATGCCGCACTAGAATCAGGGACCTTACCGTGGAGCAGCGCAATGCGTGATCGCGTCAAACAATTGGGCCTGCTGGCAGCCGGTGCCGCCGTCGGCATCATGCTCAGCCTGAACTATTCGGCTCAGGCCAACCGCGATGCCGGTCCTTTGCCGGTCGAGGAGCTGCGCGCCTTCACCGAGGTCTTCGGCCGCATCAAGAGCGACTACGTCGAACCGGTCGATGACAAAAAGCTGACCACCGAGGCCATCAACGGCATGTTGCAGGGCCTGGACCCACACTCGGCCTACCTCGATCCAGACAGCTTCAAGGACCTGCAGGCGGGGACCCAGGGCGAGTTTGGCGGACTTGGTATCGAGGTCGGCACCGAAGACGGCTTCGTCAAGGTGGTGTCGCCGATCGAAGACACACCGGCCTCACGCGCCGGCCTGAAACCTGGCGACCTGATCATCAAGCTCGACGACACGCCGGTGAAGGGCATGAGCATCAACGATGCAGTGAAGCGCATGCGCGGCAAGCCGAACACCGACATCACCCTGACCATCATGCGCAAGGGCGAGCCCAAGCCGATCGTCGTCAAGCTGACCCGCGCCGTGATCAAGACGCAGAGCGTGAAGGCCAAGCTGACCGAACCTGGCATGGGCTTTATCCGCATCACCCAGTTCCAGGAGCACACCGGCGAGGACTTGGCAAAATCGCTGAAGAAGCTCTACGCCGAGAACAAGGGCGACCTGAAGGGCCTGGTTCTGGATCTGCGCAATGATCCAGGCGGCCTGTTGAACGCCGCGGTTGGCGTCTCGGGGGCGTTTTTGCCGCGCGACACGCTGGTGGTCTACACCGATGGCCGCACTGACGACGCTCGTATGAAGCTGCACAACGTTCCGGAGAGCTACGCTCGCGGCAGCAGCGACTACCTGCGCGACCTGCCGGCGGCGGTGAAGAAGGTGCCGATGGTGGTGCTGATCAATGCTGGCTCGGCGTCGGCATCAGAGATCGTTGCTGGCGCCCTGCAGGACCACAAGCGCGCGGTGGTGATGGGTACCCAGAGCTTTGGCAAAGGTTCCGTGCAGACTATCCTGCCCTTGGGCAACAACACCGCCATCAAGCTGACCACCGCGCGCTACTACACGCCAAAGGGCCGTTCGATCCAGGCGACTGGCATCACACCCGACATCATCGTCGAAGAACCGGGAGCCGATGCGCTGGCACGTGTGCGCGAGGCGGATCTCCAGCGCCACCTGGGCAACCCCAATGGCGACGGCGAGAATGCCCCGACGGCCCCAACGGCTCCCGCCGCGCCGGCAGCACCCGCTCCGTCCAACGGTGCAGCCGCCCCCACCGGTCCTTTCGAGTTCGGCTCAGCCGAGGACTACCAGTTCGTACAGGCGGTGAATCTGCTGAAGGGCATCAGCATCCTGCAAAACTAGGGCGCGGGCGACCAGCGTGGATGACCGCGCGCTGCTGCGCTACAGCCGGCACATCCTGCTCGATGCCCTAGGCGTCGAGGCCCAGGAGCGCTGGCTGGCATCCACCGCGCTGGTGGTCGGACTGGGCGGGCTCGGCTCGCCAGCGGCCATGTATCTCGCCAGTGCCGGAATCGGCCGCCTGGTGCTGTGCGACGATGACCGCGTGGACCTGACCAATCTGCAACGTCAGGTTGTCCATCGTGAGGCGAGCATCGGCCAGACCAAAGTCGAGTCAGCCGCCATGGCCCTGCGCCAGATCAACAGCGATATCGTCGTCGAGACGCTGGCCGAGCGCCTGCAGGGCGACACACTCAGGGCTGCAGTGGCCGCCGCCGACGTCGTGCTCGACTGCAGCGATAACTTCGCCACCCGCGATGCCCTGAACGCCGCCTGCGCAGCGACCGGTACACCGCTGGTGTCGGGGGCGGCCACCGCCTTCGACGGTCAGCTTGCAGTGTTCGACTTCCGCCGTCACGACGGTCCTTGCTACCGCTGCCTGTTTCCGCAGAGCGCTAGCGGGCCAGATGCGCCGTGTGCACTGATGGGCGTGTTCGCGCCCTTGGTCGGGATCGTCGGCAGCCTGCAAGCGGCCGAAACGCTCAAGCTGCTAGCCGACGTTGGAACCAGTTTGCATGGTCGGCTACTGCTGATCAGCGCCGCCGACATGCAAATCCGCACCTTGCAGCTCCCGCCTGACCCGCAGTGTGCGGTCTGCGCCACGCGCTAGGGGGCCAGCAGCGGCAATAGACGAGCCCAAGCCTCTAGCGGATCGCGCTTGAAGCCCGAGCGCACCAGCTGCTGCCAGCGTCCAACAACAAAGCACAACAGCAGGTTGGCGCGCTCGGCCGAGTCGCTGTCCCCCGGCCGGGCAAGTCGCAGCGACTGCCGCAGGCTCGCCTCGAGCCGGTCCATGAGCTGGGCGACACGCGCCTGCAGACGAGGATCCTCATTGACCAGCACATCGCCAACCAAGATGCGGGTCATGCCTTGATTGCGGCTGGCAAAGCCCAGCAACAGCGCAACGATTTGCCCTGCCTGCTGAGCTGCCGGAGCCTCGGCCTGGACCCGGTTGACCAGACCGAACAGGGTCGCCTCGATAAACTCGATCAGCGCCTCGAACATCTGCGCCTTGCTGGCGAAATGCCGGTACAGCGCGGCCTCGGAAACCTCCAGTCGGGCGGCCAGCGCAGCAGTGGTGATGCGCCCCCCTGCTTCGGGCGATTCGAGCATCAGCGCGAGTTGCTCGAGGATGCGGTCGCGGCGCTCATCGGGGCGTCGGCTCATGTCAGGCTCCTTGGAGGGAATGGGTGGGGCTGCCGCGATGCAGCCGATGCAGAGCACGCGGCAAACGGCAGACCGATTGCAGCCGGACATCGACCGCCGGCGACCGGCGCAGAGTGCCGGCGATCCACACCGTACGCAAGCCCAGCCGGCGGGCCGTCAAAAGGTTCGGCAGGCTGTCCTCGACCAGCACGCACCGCTGTGGCGCAACCCGTAGCTGGCGCAGTAGTCGGCGCAGGCCGGAAGGATCGGGCTTCGGACGAAAACGACTGTGCTCGATCCCGAGCACGGCGTCGAACAGACGCTGCAGGCCAAGGTGCCGCAACACCGCATCGGCATAGTGGCGCGGGGCGTTGGTCAGCAGCAGACGGCGTCCGGGCAAGCGCTGCAGCGCATGGCGAAGGCCGGGTTCGGCGACCAGCAGCGCGGCGAGATCGTCAAAGGCATGGGTGTGGGCCAGGAAATGCCGCGGACACACCGCATGGTGGCGCTGCAAACCGACTAGCGTAGCGCCGTAGCGGTGCCAATAGTCGACCCGCAGGCGGTCGGCGGTGGCCGTGTCGACGCCCAGATGGCGCTCGATATAGCCGGTCATCATGCGATTGATGGCCGGGAAGACATGGCGACTCGCGTCATGCAGGGTGTCGTCCAGGTCGAACACCCAGACCGGACCCCGCACACCGGCGTGGAGCAAGCCTAATAGCCCTTGATCAGCGTGCCGACGCCTTGGTCGGTGAGGATCTCCAGCAACAAGCAATGCTGGACGCGACCATCGATGATGTGCACCGACTTCACGCCAGACCGAGCTGCGTCCAGCGCCGAGGCGATCTTCGGCAGCATGCCGCCGGAAAGTGTGCCGTCGGCGACCATCTCGTCGATCTCGCGCGGGGTCAGCCCAGTCAACAGTTCACCATTCTTGTCGAGCACGCCGGGGGTATTGGTCAGCAGCACCAGCTTCTCGGCCGAAAGCACCTCGGCCAGTTTGCCGGCGACCACGTCGGCATTGATGTTGTAGGTGTCGCCGTCGGCGCCGACGCCGATCGGGGCGATCACCGGGATGAAGTCGCCGCTGTCGAGGAAGTTGATGATCGCCGGGTCGATGCTGGTGATCTCGCCCACCTGGCCGATGTCGATCATCCGCTCCGGGTCGTCCAGCGCCTGCATCAACAGCTTGCGGGCGCGGATGAACATGCCATCTTGGCCGGTCAGGCCGACCGCCTTGCCACCCGCCTGGTTGATCAGATTGACGATCTCCTTGTTGACCTGGCCGCCGAGCACCATCTCGACGATGTCCATCGTCTCCTCGTCGGTGACGCGCATGCCCTGGATGAACTCGCCCTGCTTGCCGACCTTTTTCAGCAGGCTGTCGATCTGCGGGCCGCCGCCGTGCACCACGACCGGATTCATGCCGACCAGCTTGAGCAGCACCACGTCTTGAGCGAACGAGCGCTTCAGGCTCTCGTCGGTCATGGCGTTGCCGCCATACTTGACGACGATGGTCTTGTCCTGGAAACGGCGAATGTAGGGCAGCGCCTCGGCGAGGACGAGCCCCTTCTGTTCCGGGCTGATGGCAGGGTTCATGGTGAGCGCCGATCGCGGATCTGGAGAGCGCCCTTATTCTAGCGCCGCGGCGGGCTCTGGCGCTGCACCGGGGTCAGCGCTGAGCTGGGTTGGCGGTGGCCAAAAGGCGGTCGAGTTCGGCCATGTCCTCGTCTTCCAGCGTACCGGTGGCAGCTTTCAGGCGTAACCAGGCCAGCAAGTAATCGTAACGGGCGCGGGCCAGGTCGCGCTCGGTGCTGAACACCTGCTGCTGCGCATTGAGCAGGTCGATGCGAGTGCGCAACCCAACCTCGAGCCCGGTGCGGGTGCTGTCGAGCTGCCCCAGGCTGGCGCTGCGGGCACTCTCCAGCGCACCGATGCGAGCACGCAAGGCGCTGACATCGATGAATGCCTGACGCGCCTGTTGTGATGCCTGCCGGCGCGCTGCCTCCAGTTGCTGGCGCGCAGCCTCTTTGCGACTGACTGCCTCGCGGGTGGCAGCACTGACACCGCCGCCGGCGTAGAGCGGCATGTTCAACTGCAGGCCGATGCTGCGCTCTTCGATCTGTAGCGGTGGGGTGAACTGTGTATTACCGCCGGTATTGGCGAACAGCCCCCAGCTGGCCACCGCACTGAGCGTTGGCAGATGCCCTGCCTGCTGCCGACGTATCTCGGCATCGGCGACCTCGAAGGCCTGCTGTCGCTGCTCGACCAAGGCGTTGTTGCTGGCTGCGACCTCGGCCCAGCGCTCGATGTCATCGGGGTCAGGCAGCACCGGCCGAAAGCCAGGCGGCAGGGTGACAGTAGCCGCCGGCAGACGGCCGATCACCGTCTGCAGCGCTCGCCGCGCAACTTCGACGGCGCTGCGCGCACGAATCTCGTCGGCCTTGGCCAGGTCGAATCGCGCTTGCGACTCGTCGACCTCGGTCACCGGCGCCAGGCCCGCCTCGTAGCGGGCCAGGGCCTCTTGCCGCTGCGCGTCGATAGCGTCGCGCTGCACGGTAGCAAAACGCAACACATCGTCGGCAAACAGCAGATCGAACCAAGCCTGCGACAAGCGCAGGGCGAGATCGATGCGGGCGGCGCGCAGCTCGGCCGCCGACTGCACCAGCGCCAGTTCCGCCTGCTCCAGGCCGATCCAGTTCTCGCGGTTAAACAAAGGCTGGGCAAGCTGCAGCCGGACAAAACGCGTGTCGAACACGCGGTTGCCCGAAAAATCGGTGCGCGGCTGGCCGGGGCGGGCCACGCTCGATCCGCTGACCTGATTGTCGTTGTATGCGATGCCACCACCCAGACCAAGGCTGGGCAGCAAGCCGGCCCGGGCCTGCGGAACGCGCTCGCGCGAGGCCTCGTATTCGGCCTGCGCGGCCAGGTAGGTCGGGTCTTGGCGCACGGCTTCGCGGTAGAGCTCGAGCAGCTCGGCAGCCTGGCCCGTCGCCGGCAGCAGGGCCAGCGCAAGGGCCAGCCCGGTCAGGCGACGTCGCGCCCTCATCTTGTCGCTCAGAACACGAAACCGCTGGCGCGGGGCGCGTTTTGCAGCGGCGCCAGTTCGGTCTCGAACAGGGTCTCGGCGGTCGCCACACCGTTGGTCTTGCGATACAGCCTTGCGTGCATCGCCGGCGCCCCACCGACCACCGCGAACAGACGGCCACCCTCTTCCAACGCCTCAAACCAGGAATCGGGGAGCAGCGGGACCGAGCCGGTGAGCACCACGACATCGAAGCGTGCCCCGGGCGCCGCGAGGGCTGCCAGGCCGCAGGCCTCGCGCACGTCGGCATTGCCGATGCCGTTATTGATCATCGCGTTTCTGGCACGACGGGCGAGTTCCGGGTGGATCTCGTAGCTGGTCACGTCGGCCGCCTGATGCGCGATCAGCGCGGTCAGATAGCCCGAGCCAGACCCGACTTCGAGCACGCGATCGGCCGGACGCAGTTCCAGCGCCTGCAGGCAGCGTCCTTCGACACGCGGTGGCCACATGAACTCGCCAAAGCCCAGCGGCACGGTGGTGTCGACAAAGGCCAGACCGCGGTAGCGGATCGGCACGTAGTCTTCGCGATGGACGCTGGCCAGAAGATCGAGCACACCGGTGTCGAGCACATCCCAAGGCCGGATCTGCTGCTCGATCATGTTGAAACGGGCTTGCTCGACGGCCGAGCGGTTCGGCGCGATGAGGTCCTGTCCGGTGACGGTCGGCTTCGTTGCGGTCATGTCGTCAAAGCGGTTTTTAAACGGGCTACAAGTGTACACCCGGCCCTGTGACATCCGGCTTGCGTTCCCGGTTCTACTGACGTAGGTTGAGTGGCGTATCCACGGCTGGGGGCGCCCGTCGCAAATCGCGCATGGGCTGAGACGTACCCTTGGAACCTGATCCGGCTCGCACCGGCGTAGGGAAGCCAGACGCGTTCAGCGCCCTGCCGGCCTCTTTTTCCAGCATCGACCGCAGGAGCACCGCATGAACGCGCCAGACCTCAATCCACAGCAAGACGTCCACGCCGCCGCCGAAGCCCTGACGGCCGCCATCCAGCCGTTCCCGGCCAGTGAGAAGGTGTACGTCGAGGGCAGCCGGCCGGACATCCGCGTGCCGTTCCGCAAGGTGAGCCAGACCGCCACGCGCACCAAGGACGGCGACGTGCCCAACCCGGACGTGCTGGTCTACGACTGCTCGGGCCCGTACACCGACCCGGCGGTGCAGTGTGACCTCAACAGCGGGCTGCCGGCGCTGCGCGCGCAGTGGATCGACGCGCGCGGCGACACCGAGCAGCTCGCCGGCCCGTCGTCGGCGTATGGCCGCGAGCGGCTGGACGACGCGGCCACCGCGTCTTTGAGGTTCGACCATATCCGCGCGCCGCGACGCGCCAAGGCCGGCGCCAACGTGACGCAGATGCACTATGCGCGGCGCGGCATCATCACGCCGGAGATGGAGTACATCGCCATCCGCGAGAACCAGCGGCTCGACGGCATCCGCGAGGCGGCCCTGCTGGCGCAGCACCCGGGGCAGTCGTTTGGCGCTGCGATCCCCAAGGTGATCACGCCCGAGTTCGTGCGCGACGAGGTGGCGCGCGGCCGCGCCATCATCCCGGCCAACATCAATCACCCGGAATGCGAGCCGATGATCATCGGCCGCAACTTCCTGGTGAAGATCAACTGCAACCTCGGCAACTCGGCGGTGACCTCGAGCATCACCGAGGAGGTGGAGAAGATGCTGTGGGCGATCCGCTGGGGCGGCGACACGGTGATGGACCTCTCCACCGGCAAGCACATCCATGAGACGCGCGAGTGGATCCTGCGCAACTCGCCGGTGCCGATCGGCACAGTGCCGATCTATCAGGCGCTGGAGAAGGTCGATGGCAAGGCCGAGGAGCTGACGTGGGAGATCTTCCGCGACACGCTCATCGAGCAGGCCGAACAGGGCGTGGACTACTTCACCATCCATGCCGGCGTGCGCCTGCCGTTCATCCCGATGACGGCCAAGCGCATGACCGGCATCGTCAGCCGCGGCGGCTCGATCATGGCCAAGTGGTGCCTGGCGCACCACAAGGAGAGCTTCCTCTACACGAACTTTCAGGAGATCTGCGAGATCATGAAGGCGTACGACGTGAGCTTCAGCCTGGGCGATGGCCTGCGGCCGGGGTCCATCGCCGATGCCAACGACGAGGCGCAGTTCTCGGAGCTCAAGACCCTGGGCGAGCTGACTCAGGTGGCTTGGAAGCACGACGTGCAGGTGATGATCGAGGGGCCGGGCCACGTGCCGATGCACCTGATCAAGGAGAACATGGAGCTGCAGCTGCAGCACTGCGGCGAGGCGCCCTTCTACACGCTGGGCCCGCTCACCACCGACATCGCGCCGGGCTACGACCACATCACCAGTGGCATTGGCGCGGCGATGATCGGCTGGTACGGCACCGCCATGCTCTGCTACGTGACACCGAAAGAACATCTCGGTTTGCCGAACAAGCAGGACGTGCGCGACGGCATCGTGACCTACAAGATCGCCGCGCACGCGGCTGATCTGGCCAAGGGCCACCCCGGTGCGCAACTGCGGGACAACGCGCTGAGCAAGGCGCGGTTTGAATTCCGCTGGGCCGACCAGTTCAACCTGTCGCTGGACCCGGAGAAGGCGCAGGAATTCCACGACGAAACGCTGCCGCAGGAGGGCGCCAAGCTGGCGCACTTCTGCTCGATGTGCGGGCCGCACTTTTGCAGCATGAAGATCACGCAGGACGTGCGTGACTACGCGGCGAGCCAGGGCCTGGCGGAGGACGAGGCGCTGAAGAAGGGGATGGAGGTGAAGGCGGTGGAGTTTGTGAAGGGTGGGGCGGAGGTTTACAAGACTTTGTAGTCGTTCTTGACGCGCCAACCGAAGCAACCCGCATGGCTGAGGACACTCACTGCCCATTCTGCAGCATCCCCAGCGACCGCATCGTCGGCCGGCAGGGTACGGCCTTTGCCATCCGCGATGCCTTCCCGGTGTCGCCCGGCCACACGCTGATCATCCCGCGGCGCCACATCGCCTCGCTGTTCGGGGTGCCGGGCAGTGACCTCCTCGACATGCTCCAGCTGCTCGCACAGATGAAGACCGCGCTCGATCGTGAATTCGCCCCTGCGGGCTTTAACGTTGGCGTCAACGATGGCGTCGCTGCCGGGCAGACCGTGCCGCACCTGCACATTCACCTCATTCCGCGTTACACCGGCGACCAGCCAGATCCGCGCGGCGGCGTACGGTGGATCTTTCCAGAGAAGGCGGATTACTGGAGCGGGCAGTGAGCTCGACCGGCCGGCTGCCGCCGCCGAGCCCGGAGGCGCAACTGCAGTGGCTCAACAAGCTGCAACGGCTGTTCAGCGAAGGCGATTTCACTGCGACTTACAAGTTTGCCCTGCTCATCGCATTGGCCGACCTGGCGGTCGAACGTGGCAACGACGACGGCGAGCCGCTTCACCTGACCTTCCGCGAGATCGCCGCCCAGTTCGTTGAGCTCTACTGGCAGCAGACGGCACCCTATGTGCGCAGGACCGGCTCTGCGGTATTGCTCGCGGCCGACAGCGGCATCGAGCAGGCGCTCTATCAGAGCACCAACCGGCAGGCGCTCGTCGTGTCGGCCATCCAAATGTTCCAGAGCGAGAACCCGGGGCTCAACCCCAATGGTCTGCGCGACGAGGGCGCCTTCCGGCCTCTGCTCACCAAGATTGCCGAAACCATCCGCAAGCAGCCCGCGCAGTTCCTGCAGAACTTCGCTGGCAAGCCGGACGCGTTCCTCTACGAGATCGCTCCGGGTGGTTTGAATCTGCTCCCTGGAGTCGCCTTCTGCCTGCGGCGATTCCAGCCACTGGTGCACCAACTCTCGCGCAACGGCTGGGTCCGACAGATCAAGGCGATCAGCCAGAACGCGGCACTGCTCGGCGAGACGGACGACCTCGAGTCTTTCCTGTTTGAGACGCCGCGCCAGGCGCTGGTGGCGATTGGTGCTGGCCTGCGCCGGATGGTCGACAGTCGCTGTTTCTACTGCGGCGGGCGAGTCCACGACGCCGATGTCGACCATTTCGTGCCGTTCTCGCTCTACCCGCGCGACCTCATCCACAACTTTGTACTGGCCCACCCGCCCTGCAACCGCAGCAAGTCGGACACGCTCGCGGCGCTCGTACATTTAGAGAACTGGCGCGCCTACATTGACCGCTACGACGACGACCTGCTCGACATCGCACGCGCTGTCGGGCGGCCGGCGGACCTGGCCGGCAGTCTGGCGGTGGCGCGCTGGGGGTACGGGAATGCGCTGAGTGGCGGCGCACAGGCGTGGTTGCGCTCAGCGCAGTACACCCCGGTCACGCAGCAGTACCTGAAGGTGTTGTAGGGGGTTCGCGCATTGCGCCATCGCTGTCCTCGTTGAACCGTAAAGATTCGGTGCGACCACACGCACTGGCTATCCCCCAGCCTTCACCCGCACCGGAGCCCCATCAGTAAGAAACCCGGCGCCATCGACCACCACCACCTCTCCCGCAGCGACACCGCTAACGATCTCGACCAGCCCATCCTGACGGAAGCCCGTCTCGACCACCCGCTGCCGCGCCGTGTCACCCTCGACCACATAGGCGACCCGCCCCGCCGGTCGCTGTACGACCGCTCGCGCCGGAACCACCAGCACAGCGTCGCGCCGCTCGACCTCGATCACGCCGGTCACCGACGCGCCTGGTTTCCAACCCGGCTGGTCGATCACCCGTGCCATCACGTCGAGCATGCGACTGTTGTTCAGGGCGTTCGGCTTGATGCCGTCGATCACCCCACGGTAGGGCTGTTCGGGCGCGGTGGGGGTGGTCAGGGTCACTGGCAGGCCGACCCGCATCCGCGTCGCCGCGCTCTCGGGCAAGTAGAAGTGGGCTCGCAGACGCGACGGCGCCAGCAGCCGGTAGATGACATCGCCGGGACGCACATAGTCACCCGTACCGACGATCTGCACCTCGACGACGCCGTCGATCGGCGCGACGACTCGGGTGCGGTCGATATCCCGCTGCTGCAGCTTGCCCATGGCCCGCGCAGCGGCCAGAGCCTCGCGTGCCGTGTCGCGTGCCGCGACCGCCTCGTCCAGCGCGCTGGGCGAAAAGAACTTGCGTTCGGCCAGTGCCTGCACGCGCTCCAGATACCGCTGCTGCTGCGCCAGCTGCGCCTCCAGTCGGGCGATCTCGGCCTGCTGGGCCTGCCGCGCTAGGCGCTGGTCGGTGTCGTCGATCACCGCCATCAGCTGGCCCTTGCGCACCGGCTCGCCCGGGCGCGAGATGGTCCGCACGATGCGGCCGGCGATCTCGGCCGCCACCGCCGGGTCGACGATGCCCTCCAGGGTGCCTACAACCGTCTCGGTGACGGCGAAGTCACGCAGCGCTGCAGTCTCGACTGTGACGGTGACTGCGCGGCGGTCCCCCTTGCTGCCGACGGCCGATTTGTCGCCGTCGCCGCATGCAGCCAGCGTCACCGCCGCGGCCAGCAGCACACCTAGGCGTGCCGCCAGCCACGACCAGGCCAAGCCCCTCGATCGCTCGTCCATTCAGCTCCGACCCTTTGCTTCTGTCCTGTTCACTGGCCCGCCCGCTCTGCGTCAGACCACACCCGTTCGCCAGCCAACAGATGCGCCAGCGACTCGCGCTCGCGCACCACCTGCCAGCAGTCCCCATCGACCAGCACCTCGGCCGCCCGCGGCCGCGAGTTGTAGTTGCCCGACATGCTCATGCCATAAGCGCCTGCCGAGAGAATGGCCAACAGGCTGTCCGGCGCCAGCGCCATCCGCCGCCCCCGTGCCAGCACATCACCCGACTCGCACACCGGCCCGACCACGTCCCAGTCTTGTTCTGGCACGGCAGCCGGAATCACCGGCACCACCTCGTGCCAAGCGTCGTACAGGGCGGGCCGCATCAGGTCGTTCATCGCCGCATCAACGATGGCGAAGTTACGCACCTCGCCCGGCTTCAGGTATTCGATGCGGGTCAGTAACACTCCCGCGTTACCGGCGATCGAACGGCCGGGCTCGAGCATCAGCATCTCGCTGCGCCCGGCGAAGCGCCGCACCAGGGTCTGGCAATACGCTGCGATATCGACCGGCTGCTCGTCGCGGTAGACGATGCCCACGCCGCCGCCCAGATCGATGTGTTCGAGCTCGATGCCCTCGCGCGCCAGCCGGTCGACCAGGTCGAGCACGCGGTCGGCGGCTTCGGCCAGCGGAGTCGTGTCGATCAGCTGCGAGCCGATATGGCAATCGATGCCGACCACCTCGAGGCCCGCGGTGTCGGCAGCGCGCCGGTAGAGGTCGGCAGCCTCGTCGTAGGCGACCCCGAACTTATTCTCCTTGAGGCCGGTGGAGATGTACGGGTGCGTCTGCGCGTCGACATCTGGGTTGACGCGGAACGACACCGGCGCGCTGGCACCGTGCGCCTGAGCCACCTCGGCGATGCGCTCGAGCTCACCGGCCGATTCGATGTTGAAGCACTGGATGTCAGCCTCGAGCGCCTGCTCGATCTCGGCGCGGCTCTTGCCCACGCCCGAGAATACCACCTTGCCCGGCTCGCCGCCAGCCGCCAGCACGCGCGCCAGTTCGCCGCCCGAGACGATGTCGAAGCCGGCACCAAGCCGCGCTAGCACATCGAGCACGGCGAGGTTGCTGTTGGCCTTCACCGCATAGCAGACCTGGTGCGGATGCCCGGCCAGCGCCTCGTCATAGGCGCGGAAAGCGGCCGTCAGCGCGGCGCGCGAGTAGACGAACACGGGGGTGCCGACCACCGCAGCGATGTCGGCCAACGGCACGCCCTCGACTTGCAGGCCGCTGCCCCCATGAACAAGATGTCGCAGCTTCACGGTGCCACCTGTTGACTCGCAGCGGCAGCCCGTTCTGGCAGGTAGAGTGCGCCCTTGTAGCCACAGGCTGCCAGCACCGCGCAGACGACTAGCGCAGCCGTGACTCGCGTCATCGCCCCACCCCCGGTTCTTTGACGGCCCGCGGGAACCCGGCCGCTGCCTGTGCATCCATTGCCATCCTTACCCCTGACCGAACCTTCAACCACCTATGAAACAACCGCTCACTGAAACCCAATACAACGACCTGGCTGATGCCGCCTTCGCCGACATCGAGTCGCTGCTCGACGCCGCCGGACTCGACCTCGATATCGCCGGCAATGTGCTGACCGTCGAACTGGACGACGGCAGCAAGATCATCCTGAACCGCCAGCCGCCAGTGCACGAGATCTGGCTGGCAACGAAGAGCGGCGGCTACCATTTCACCTGGGACGGCAGCCGCTGGTATTCGCAGCGCGACAACGCCTCGCTCGACTCACTGCTGCGACGCTGCATCGCCGAGCAAGGCGGTCCGACCCTGCCTTAAGCGTCGCCTAGAGCTCAACGAGTTCGAATTCGTCCTTGCGCGCACCGCATTCGGGACAAGTCCAGTTGGGTGGCACGTCCTCCCAGCGGGTGCCCGGGGCGATGCCCTCGTCCGGCACGCCTTTGGCCTCGTCGTAGATCCAGCCACAGATCACGCACATATAGGTCTTCATCACTCCGGTCCTTCGCTTTGACGAATCGAATACACTGGGACGGATTCTAACCCTTCAGCCGGCCTGCCGACCGTGCCTCGCCATTGGGCGCTGTGCGGAAGACGCCGCGTCGCAATGCCCAGCCAGTCTCCACCCATCATCCTTTGCTTTGCCGCGACCGACCCGAGCGGCGGTGCTGGTCTGTCTGCCGATGTCTTGGCCATCGCCGCGATGGGTGGACACGCCCTTCCAGTGGTCACGGGCATCACTGTGCAAGACACACTGGGTGTCGAGGACATCCACCTGCTCGACGCCGAGTGGGTCGCCGATCAGGCGCGCTGTGTCCTCGAGGACATGCCGGTGGCGGCGATCAAAGTGGGCGTGCTGGGGAGTGTCGAGATCGTTGCCGCCGTCGCCGAGGTGGTGTCTGACTACCCCGATCTACCCCTGATCCTTGACCCGGTGCTCGCATCCGGGGGTGGCGACAGCTTCGCCAATGACCAGGTGGTGCTGGCGATGCGCGAACTTCTGCTTCCGCAAACCACAGTGCTTACGCCCAACAGCCTTGAAGCGCGGCGCCTCGCCAACGACGAGACGGATGACGAACTCACCCTCGACGAAGCAGCCGGCCGACTCGTCGCCATGGGTGCCGAGTTCGTACTGCTCACCGGCACCCATGAGTCGACCAGCCAGGTCAGCAACCGGCTCTACGGCGCCGAAGGTTTGCTACAGACACTCCACTGGGACCGCCTGCCTGGCAGCTACCACGGCTCGGGCTGCACCTTGGCGGCGGCCTTGGCCGCAACGATGGCCTGCGGCGCCGACCTGCAGCAGGCCAGCCAAGACGCGCAAGCCTTTACCTGGAACGCGCTGGCACGCGGCTTCCGCCCCGGCATGGGGCAATTCATCCCGGACCGCTTGTTCTGGGCGCATGACGACGAAGCCGACACCGAAGCCTGAGGGCCTGTACCTGATCACCCCCGAGCAGCTGCAGGGCATCGCGCTGCTGACGGTGGTCGATGAGGCGCTCAGCGCCGGCGCGCGCTGGCTGCAGTACCGCGACAAGGGCAGTGACCGGGCGCTCCGACGGGCTACCGCGGTGGCACTGGCCCGGCTGTGCGACCAACATAGCGCACAGCTGATCATCAACGACGACCTCGACCTTGCGCTATCGATCGACAATGCGGGCCTGCACCTAGGCCGCGACGATGGCGACCTTGCAGCGGCGCGCGTCCGGCTTGGACCCGACCGAATCTTGGGCGCATCGTGCTACGGCGATCTGCACCGCGCCAGTGCTGCGCTGACCGTTGGTGCTAACTATGTCGCCTTCGGCGCGATATACGCATCGGCCAGCAAGCCCCATGCACCAGCAGTCGGCACCAGCGTGCTGGGTCAAGCGCGGGCTGCCGGTATCGGCCCGGTGGTTGCGATCGGCGGCATCACGCTGGACCGTGTGCCAGATACACTGTCAGCTGGTGCTGACGCTGTCGCTGTCATCGGTGACGTGTTCAACGCCCCGCAGGTTGGCCAGCGCGTCACCGCTTACTGTCGCGCCATCGCCCAGCTGCAGCAGACGACAGGTGGCGCCCAACCCACACAGACCGAGACCTCATGAGCCGCAACGACACCCTCTTCGCCCGTTCCCAGACCCACATCCCCGGCGGCGTCAACTCGCCGGTGCGCGCCTTCCGCTCGGTCGGCGGCACGCCCCGTTTCTTTGAGCGTGGCGCCGGTGCGCACGTGTGGGATGCCGATGGCAAGCGCTACATCGACTACATCGGCTCCTGGGGCCCGCTGATCCTCGGCCACGCGCACCCGGACATCGTCGAAGCGGTGTGCGAGACCGCCCGCACCGGCATGAGCTACGGCGCCCCCACCGAGCGCGAGGCCGAGATGGCCGAGACGCTGTGCCGGTTGGTGCCGAGCCTCGAGATGGTGCGCCTGACCAGCAGCGGCACCGAGGCGACGATGAGCGCCATCCGGCTGGCGCGCGGCTTCACCGGCCGCTCACGCATCGTCAAGTTCGAGGGCTGCTACCACGGCCACGGCGACAGCCTGCTGGTCAAGGCCGGCTCCGGCATGCTGACCTTCGGCAACCCCGACTCGGCCGGCGTGCCGGCCGAGCTCGCCGCGCACACCCTTGTCCTCCAGTACAACGATATCGAGGGCGTGAAGCAGGTGTTCGCCGAGATGGGCGACACCATCGCCGCCATCATCGTCGAGCCGGTGGTCGGCAACATGAACCTGGTCGCACCGGAGCCGGGCTTCCTCGAGACGCTGCGCGAGGTCTGCAGCAAGCACGGCTCGGTCCTCATCTTCGACGAGGTGATGACCGGTTTCCGCGTCGCACTCGGTGGCGCGCAGGCGCTGTACGGCGTCACGCCCGACCTCTCGACCTTCGGCAAGGTGGTGGGCGGCGGCATGCCGCTAGCGGTGTTCGGTGGCCGCGCCGACATCATGAAGCACCTTGCCCCGCTCGGCCCGGTCTACCAGGCCGGCACGCTCTCAGGTAACCCGGTCGCCGTAGCGGCAGGCTTGGCGCAGCTCAAGCACCTGCAGAAGCCCGGCTTCCACGATGCGCTCACCGCCGCCACCCGTGCCTTGGTTGACGGCATGGTCGCCGCGGCGGGCGATGCCGGCATCACCTTCTCCGGGCAGGCGGTGGGCGGCATGTTCGGCGTCTACTTCAGCGCCAGCGTGCCCAAGAGCTACCCGGAGGTGATGGCCTGCGACCGCGAGCGCTTCAACCGCTTCTTCCACCACATGCTGGACGCCGGCGTGTATCTGGCGCCGAGCGCGTTCGAAGCTGGGTTCGTCTCTGCGGCGCACAGCGAACAGGACATCGCCGACACCGTGGCGGCTGCGCGCGAAGCTTTTGCGGCGCTGGCTTAGCCCGACCCGACTCGACCTCGCTCGATCCAGCACAGACTCGGGGAACCGCCGCCGCGCGCTAGCGACCAACACAGTGTCCAGCCCCAACCTGCGAGGTCCCCATGTTGCGCTCCACCCTATCCGCTGCTGCCGTCGTCCTCTTCACGCTCGCCCCGGGTGTGCACGCTGGCGACCGTTACACCCTCGACCCGACCCACACCTACCCCAGCTTCGAGATCAGCCACCTGGGATTCTCGACCCAGCGCGGGCGCTTTAACGAGACCAGCGGCAGTATCGTCCTCGACCGCGCCGGCAAGGCACTGTCGGCCGACATCCGCATCCGCGCCGCCAGCGTCGATACCGGCCTGGCAAAACTCGAGGATCACCTGCGGAATGCCGACTTTTTTCATGCTGACAAGCACCCCGAGATCCGCTTCATCGGCAGCTGGGCACGCTTCGACGGCGACCGCCCGGTCGAGCTCAGCGGCGAATTCACCTTGCTTGGAGTCACCCGCCCGCTGACGCTGACGATCAGCCACTTCCAGTGCGGTGTCCATCCGAAGACCAAGAAAGATGTCTGCGGCGCCGACGCCAGCGCCACCATCAAGCGCTCGGACTACGGCATGACCTATGGCGTACCGGCGATCGGCGACGAGGTCCGTCTGCTCATCCAGGTCGAGGCGGTGAAGGACTGAATCGGCTCATTTTCGTCCGTATAATCCGGGCTTTCGTCTGGGCTGGCGCCCGGCAGGAGGCGCGATGAGCACACCGCTGGTTGGGGTGGTGATGGGAAGCGACAGCGACTGGGCGGTCATGCAGCACGCTGTCGCCCAACTCGAGGCCTTTGGCGTCGCTTACGAGGCACGTGTCGTGTCGGCCCACCGCACCCCCGATTTGCTGTTCGACTATGCCGCGACGGCAGCCGATCGCGGGCTCGCCTGCATCATCGCCGGCGCTGGTGGTGCCGCGCATCTGCCCGGCATGCTGGCGGCTAAGACCACGCTCCCGGTTCTTGGCGTACCGGTGACTAGCCGACAGCTGCAAGGTCTCGACTCGTTGTTGTCGATCGTGCAGATGCCCAAGGGCATACCGGTCGCGACCTTTGCCATCGGCGAAGCCGGCGCTGCCAATGCCGGGCTGTTTGCGGTCGCTTTGCTGGCTGGCCGCGATCCTGCATTGGCTGACCAACTGGCAGGTTTCCGCCAACGCCAGACCGACACTGTGCTAGCCATGCAGCTGCCACCGCGAGCCGAATGAGCGAACCCCCCGCCGTATCCGCAGCATCAGTGGACCCGATCCTGCCCGGCGCCATGCTGGGTGTGTTGGGCGGCGGCCAGCTCGGTCGCATGTTCGTACATGCCGCGCAGGCCATGGGTTATCGCGTCACGGTGCTGGACCCCGATCCGCATGCTCCTGCCGGTGCCGCCGCCGATGCGCAAATCTGCGCCGGCTACGACGATGCTATCGCGCTTGACCGCCTCGCCCAGACCTGCGCTGTTGTCACCACCGAGTTCGAGAACGTGCCGGCCACGTCGATGCGCCGGCTAGCAGAACGCACACGAGTCCATCCTTCAGCCGACGCCGTGGCTGTGGCGCAAGATCGCATTGCCGAGAAGACCTTCATCCGCGATGCCGGCTTCGAGGTAGTGCCATTCCTCGCCATCCTCAGCGCCAGCGAGATCACGGCGGCGACCTGCGACGGTCTTCTGCCAGGCATCGTCAAGACCGCGCGGCTCGGATACGACGGTAAAGGCCAAGTGCCGGTGGACAGCATCGACGCCGTGCGAGCGGCGTTCGCTGGCCTCGGCGAGGTGCCCTGCGTGCTGGAGAAACGTGTCGATCTCGCCTGCGAGGTGTCGGTGGTCCTCGCGCGCGGCGCCGATGGCCACTGCCGGGCCTTTCCGGCCGGCGAGAACCGCCATGTCGGCGGTATCCTCGACCTCACCATCGTGCCGGCTCGGGTCGCTGCCGACACCGCGCAGACCGCGATGGACGTCGCCACTGGCATCGCCGCAGCGCTTGACTATGTCGGCACGCTAGGGGTCGAGATGTTCGTTCTGCGCAACGGTCAGGTACTGGTCAACGAGATCGCGCCTCGCCCCCACAACAGTGGCCATTACACCCAGGATGCAACCGTATGCAGCCAGTTTGACCAGCAGGTGCGGGCGATCTGTGGGTTGCCCCTGGGCGACCCGTCACTCATCACCCCGGTCGCCATGCTGAATGTGATGGGTGATCTCTGGGACACCGGCGAGCCGGACTGGCTGGCGGTGATGCAACACGATGGCGCGCGTCTGCATCTGTATGGCAAGCGCACGGCCCGACCAGGCCGCAAGATGGGCCATATCAACGTGCTGGGACACAGTGCCGACGATGCTTTGCGCGCTGCCGAGTCGTTGCGCGCGCGTCTGCTCCGACGCCAACCGGGTCGCTGATGGAATGGCTCTGGCTGACCGCACTGATCCTGGGCGCGATCGAGGGTCTGACTGAGTTTCTGCCGATATCGTCGACAGGGCACCTGATAATCGCCGGCCATCTGCTGGGCTGGACCGACGCGACCAGTAAAGTCTTCACCATCTTCATCCAGCTGGGCGCCATCCTAGCCGTGTGCTGGGCTTACCGAACGCGGCTGGCCGCGCTGGCCTGCGGACTGGGCAGCGACCCATTGCAACGCCGGTTCGCGATGAATCTGCTTCTGGCCTTTCTGCCGGCCGCCGTGCTGGGCGTGCTGTTCCATGACTTCATCAAGACAGCGCTTTTTGGGCCGCTCACGGTTGCCGCCGCGTTGGTTGCCGGGGGGGTGTTCATCTTGTGGATCGAAGGACGAGCGCACCCGGCGCGCGTCGAGCAGGTCGACGCGATCGGACCGCGGCTGGCACTGAAGATCGGTCTGGCGCAGGCAGCGGCGCTATTCCCCGGTGTATCGCGCTCGGGCGCCACAATCATCGGCGGCCTATGGCTGGGGCTGTCGCGACGCACCGCGACCGAGTTCTCGTTCTTTCTTGCCATCCCGACCATGTTCGCAGCGACCCTGTACGACCTGGCCAGCAGCGTCGATCGACTGTCGGCCGATGCCATTCCGGTATTCGCCATCGGATTTGCAACTGCCTTCGTCTTCGGACTGCTCGCAGTTCGGCTGTTCCTCGCCTACATTGCAAGACACACGTTTCGTGCCTTTGCCTGGTATCGCATCGCCTTCGGTCTGCTGGTCTTGCTGAGCTGGCAGGCTGGCTGGGTCGACTGGCTGCCGCACTAAGCACCGGACCACCGACCAACCATGATCTCGCTTGCGCCTTATCGCGGCATCCTCGCGGTCGCCGACTTTCGGCGCTCGGCCCTAGCGTCCGTGCTGGCGCGACTGCCGCTGGGCCTGGCCAGCCTGTCCTTGCTGCTTGCTGTGCAGGAGTCGACCGGCGATAGCGCGCTCGCGGGTCTCATCAGCGGACTCTACGTATTGGGGCTGGGCCTGGTGGCGCCCGTCGTCGGACGCATTATCGACCGGTTCGGTCCGCGTGCTTTGCTGTTGTTCTCTGGCTTTGCTTACCCACTGCTGATGGCCTTGCTGATTGCCGCTATCGGCCTTCAGATGACCGCCCTGTGGTGGGCGCCCTTGGCGGTGCTGTGTGGCGCGACCCTGCCCCAGGTCACCGTACAGATGCGAAGCGCTATCCCGCGTCTACTACCCGAGCCGGGTATGCGACAAGCCGCTTTCACCATCGACACCTTGATCATCGAGGCAGTATTCATCGTTGGCCCACCTCTGTGCGGCTTGTTCCTGCTGGCGGGTGGACCGCTGTGGGCGACCGCGACCGCCGCCGCCTGCGGTGGCATTGGTGCGCTGTGGTTCCTGCGGACGCCAGCAGTGCGCGGCTGGGTGCGCCACCCCGGCCGCGAGCTCGATCGCTCGCTGGTTGGCGCCCTGCGCGAACCCGGTCTCCGCGCGGTGCTATGGAGCTGCCTGTTCTACAGCCTGTGTTTTGGTCTGTTCGAGATCGGCGTCGCCGCCTTCTGCCAATCCTTTGGCGCGCCAGAACACACCGGCTGGGTTTTGGGCCTGGCCAGCATCGGGAGTGCCACCGGCGTGTTGATCTACGGCAGCCGCAACTGGCCGGGAGGACTGACTGGGCAGTACCGCGTCGGCATGCTGTGCACAGGGCTACTGCTCGCCATGGCGGCGCTGACGCCAAGCCTGACCTGGCTCTACCCCCTGACCCTTCTGGCTTCGGTCCCTATGGCTAGCGTGTTGGTGATGCAGAGCCTGCTGGTGGCACGTATCGCCCCGGCCGGACGCATCGCCGAGAGCTACACCTGGGTCGGCACAGCCCTGCTGTTCGGCATCTCGGCTGGACTGATCGGTGGCGGCATGCTGGTCGCCATCAGCTCAGCCGCCGATGCCGTCTGGGCCGCCTGTGGCTGCGCCCTGCTAGCGACTTGGCTGGGCCGCAGGGTACATCGGCATCAACCCATCACATCCGTGTGATCCAATATGGTGCGCTCCAAGCTTATATGCACCATAGTGGTGCAATTATTCGGCGTGAGCCGCAAAAAGACCCCAGTTGAGCGCGTTACGGCCTGTATGGAACAGTTTGTGCTTTGCATTTGAAGTCGTGCCGTTGCTCTGCCGCGGCTCGCCCCTTAAACACCCACCGATCACCACACCAGGAGCAGAACATGACGGTTGCCAATGTCACCAAGATGATCAAGGAGAACGAGGTCCGCTTCGTCGACTTCCGGTTCACTGATACCCGCGGCAAGGAACAGCACGTTGGCGTGCCGATCTCGGCCTTCTCGGAAGAGAAATTCGAAGAAGGCCACGCCTTCGACGGCTCGTCGATCGCCGGCTGGAAGGGCATCCAGGCCTCTGACATGCTGCTCATGCCGGACCCGGACTCGGCCTACATCGACCCGTTCATGGATGAGACCACCCTGGTCTTGAGCTGCGACGTGGTCGAGCCGGCCGACGGCAAGGGTTACGACCGCGACCCGCGCTCGATCGCCAAGCGCGCCGAGGCGTATCTGAAGAGCAGCGGGATCGGCGACACCGCCTACTTCGGGCCCGAACCCGAGTTCTTCATCTTCGACAGCGTCGAGTGGAAAGTGGACATGTCGGGCTCGTATTGCAAGGCGTTCTCGGAAGAGGCGGCCTGGTCGACCGCCGACAAGTTCGAGGGCGGCAACCTCGGTCACCGCCCGACCGTCAAGGGTGGCTATTTCCCGGTCCCGCCGGTCGACAGCCTGAACGACATCCGCGCCGCCATGTGCATCGCGCTGGAAGAGATCGGCATCCCGGTCGAGGTGCACCACCACGAAGTGGCGACCGCCGGCCAGTGCGAGATCGGCACCAAGTTCGCCAGCCTGACCAAGCGTGCCGACTGGACGCAGATGCTCAAGTACGTGGTGCACAACACCGCCGCCGCCTATGGCAAGACCGCGACCTTTATGCCCAAGCCGATCGTCGGTGACAACGGCTCCGGCATGCACGTCCACCAGTCGATCTGGAAGGATGGCAAGAACCTGTTCGCGGGCAACGGTTACGCCGGCCTGAGTGAGTTCGCCCTCTATTACATCGGCGGCATCATCAAGCACGCCAAGGCACTCAACGCCATCACCAATCCCGGCACCAACAGCTACAAGCGCCTGGTCCCCGGCTTCGAGGCCCCGGTCAAACTGGCCTACTCGGCGCGCAACCGTTCGGCTTCGATCCGCATCCCGTACGTGCAAAGCGACAAGGCCCGCCGTATCGAGGTGCGCTTCCCGGACCCGACTGCCAACCCGTACCTGGCGTTCGCCGCGCTGATGATGGCCGGGCTGGACGGGGTGCAGAACAAGATCCACCCGGGCGAGGCTTCGGACAAGAACCTCTACGACCTGCCGCCGGAAGAGGACGCGAAGATCCCGGCCGTCTGCTCGAGCCTTGACGAGGCGCTGGCTGCGCTCGACAAGGATCGCGAGTTCCTGACCCGCGGCGGTGTCTTCAGCAACGAGATGATCGACGCCTATATCGAGCTGAAGATGGAGGAGGTCACGCGCTTCCGCATGACCACCCACCCGGTCGAGTACGACATGTATTACAGCCTGTAAGACGCCTGGCGCCGGCTTCGCCCGGTACCTGGATGCAGGACAGTCGGGCGCAGAGCGATCTGCGCCCTTTTTCTTGATCAGTTGCTTGACCGACCGGGGGCTGAAGACACGTGCGGGCCTGCCGTAAACTGCACGCATGAAGACCGTTGTCTGCTTGTTGCTCTCGCTGCTGGCCCTGCCGGCTCAGGCCGACTTGTACCGTTACCGCGACGCCGATGGCCGAGTGATATTCGGCAATACTCCGCCTGCAAATGCACGTGAGCTGCAGCGCATTCCCTACACACCGTCACCGGCCAAGCCGATACCGCCCAAAGCGCCTGACCGTCCAGCCGCCACGCCCGCCGCTCCGGCAAGCGCGCCCCAACCCGATCCAGCGCTGGCGACCCAGCGTCAAGCATTGCTGGGTGAACTCCTACGGCAGCAAGAGGCCTTGCGCGCCGCGCAACAGGCACTAAAAGAGGGCGAAGACGTGCGTCTAGGGAGCGAACGCAACTACCAGCGCTACCTGGATCGGGTACAGGGACTGCGTGATACGGTCACCCGACATGAGCAAAATATCGAGCTAATCACTCGCGAAATCAATTCTTTATCGCCGCTCACCGGCGTGCCTTGAGGGGCTCAGGAAGCGGCCACCGAGGGGGCCGGCGCGATTCTTGCTAAAGTCGAGTGAGAACGCACATATGAACATGGCTCCCCCTCAACATTTCGGTCTGGACATGCTGGCGACGGCGGTGCTGTTCGTCGACGCCGACCTGCAGATCCTCTACGCCAACTCCGCCGCCGAGAATCTTCTTCGCGTCGGCGCAAAGAGCATGCGCGGCAGCGCACTCCCGCGACTGTTCCTCGACAGCCAACGTGTGCGGCGGGCGGCCACGAGGGCGCTCGCCGAGACCTGCCCGCACACCGAGCACGAGCTGCTGTTCGCGCGGGCAGACAACGAAGTCCCGGTGTCGATCACCATCAGCCCGATGCAAAGCCCGCTTGGCGAGTTTGCCGTCGAGCTGCGGCAGCAAGACCAGCACCTGCGCGAAGAACGCGAGGAACGACAGGAGTCGCAACAAGAAGCCAATCGCGTCCTGCTTCGCAACCTAGCCCACGAGATCAAGAATCCGCTGGGCGGGATCCGCGGCGCCGCACAGCTACTGCAACACGAGCTCGAGCGTCCGGAGCAGCGGGAATACACGCAAGTCATCATCACCGAGGCCGATCGGCTGCAGTCACTGATGGATCGCCTGCTGATGCCGCATCGGCTGCCGCAAGTCGAGCTGATCAGCATCCACGAGGTCCTCGAACATGTTCGCAGCCTGCTGCAGGCCGACCGTGCCGCAGCCGGCATCGAGATCGATCGCGACTACGACGTCAGTCTGCCGCCCTTGCTCGCCGATCGCGAACAGCTGATCCAGGTGTTCCTGAACATCGCCCGCAACGCCGTGCAGGCGCTCGGACCCAACGGTGGGCGCATCGTACTGCGCAGCCGTGCCGCGCGTCAGGTGACGTTGGCACGCAAGAATCGCCGCGTCGTGCTTAAGGTGCAGGTCATCGATAACGGGCCTGGTATCGCGCCGGCGCTGCGCAACCGCATCTTCTTTCCGATGGTGTCTGGGCGCGAGGATGGCAGCGGGCTTGGGCTGTCGATCGCGCAGACCTTTGTCCACCAGCACCACGGCCTGATCGACTGCGAGAGCAGTCCGGGGCATACGTGCTTCACCGTGCTGCTGCCTTTCGACCATCCGCCAGCTGGCGCCGAGACCTGAGCATGCCGATACGCCCTGTCTGGATCGTTGACGATGACCGTTCCATCCGCTGGGTGTTCGAAAAGGCCTTGCAGCGCGAGGGCATCTGTCACCGCATGTTCGAGTCGGCCAATGACGCGCTCGCTGCGCTCGCTGATGATTCGCCGCAGGTGGTCGTCAGCGATATCCGCATGCCAGGGCAGACCGGCATCTCGCTGCTGGAGCACATCAAGACACACTTGCCACACATCCCGGTCATCATCATGACCGCGTACTCCGACCTTGAAAGTGCGGTGTCAGCATTTCGTGGCGGTGCCTTTGAATATCTGCCGAAGCCGTTCGATGTGGACACGGCCGTCGAGTTGATCCGCAAAGCACTCGACGAGAGCTTGAAGGGGGGCGGCGAAAGCGAGCCGGAAGAGACAGCGCCCGAGATCCTTGGCCAAGCGCCGGCCATGCAAGAGGTGTTCCGCGCCATTGGCCGGCTGTCGCAGTCGCAGGCCACCGTGCTGATCACCGGCGAGTCGGGCTCGGGCAAGGAACTGGTGGCGCGCGCCCTGCACCGACACAGCCCACGCTCGAGTCGGCCATTCATTGCCATCAATACCGCAGCGATCCCGCGCGACCTGCTTGAGTCGGAGCTGTTCGGCCACGAACGCGGCGCGTTTACCGGCGCCCAGACCGCGCGTCAGGGTCGTTTCGAGCAGGCCGAGGGCGGCACCCTGTTCCTCGACGAGATCGGCGACATGCCTGCCGAGCTGCAGACGCGGCTGCTGCGCGTGCTGTCCGATGGCCATTTCTACCGGGTCGGCGGCATGCAACCGATCCGCTCGAATGTACGGGTCATCGCTGCGACCCACCAGGACCTCGATCAACGGGTCCGCGAGGGGCTGTTCCGCGAGGATCTCTATCACCGCTTGAATGTGATTCGGCTGCGCCTGCCATCGCTACGCGAGCGCTCGCAGGACATTCCGCTGCTGTTGCGCCACTTCCTGCAAAAGAGCGCGCGGGAACTCGGCGTCGAGCCCAAGCGCCTGGCCGATGCGGCATTGCGTTACCTGACGGGGCAGGCCTTCCCAGGCAATGTCCGGCAACTGGAAAACCTGTGTCACTGGCTGACCGTGATGGCGCCGGGACAAACGGTCGAGATCGCCGATCTACCACCGGATTTTCGCGACTTGCCGCCGCCCCCAGCCAGTGGTGACTGGACCTTGGCGCTGGACCGCGAGGTCGATGCCGCCCTGTCACGCGGCGAACGCGGCATCATCGATGGATTGGCGCAGGAATTCGAACGTATTCTGATCTTGCGGGCCCTGCAGCACACCGGCGGCCGACGCATCGAAGCCGCCCAATTGCTGGGCCTGGGACGCAATACCCTGACCCGCAAGATTCAAGAGATGGGCCTGGATACCCCTGGCGACGATGACGAACCCGGCTAAAAACCGCTAAGCCACCGCCACGCCCAGGGCACTGCCGATCAGCCAAGTGGCTAATGCAGCGCCGGCGCCGATCAATAGCATCCGCGCACTGGCCGGTACCACATCCTGCCCAGAAAACAACGCCACCGCCGCGCCGAAAGCGATGAGCGCCACCGCCGACGCTGCAGCACTTGCCAGCAAAGCGTGTCCCGGCACCACCAGCAGCAGGGGCAGCAGCGGCACTGCCGCACCAACGGCAAAGGCAAGGAAAGAGGCCACGGCCGCCCGCCAGGGCGATGCCAGGGCCTGGGGATCGAGGCCGAGCTCCTCGCGGGCCAAGGTCTGCAGAGCGAGGTCTGGGTCAGCCACCAGTCCATCGGCAAGTGAGCGAGCCTGGGCCGGAGTCATACCGCGAGCTACAAAGATGGCCGCCAACTCGCCGGCCTCTTCTTCTGGATAACGGTCCAGCTCAGCACGCTCCAGGGCAATCTGCGACTCATGCAGTTCGCGCTGCGCCCGAACCGAAATATATTCGCCGGCAGCCATCGACAAGCTGCCCGCCAGCAGGCCGGCGGCACCAGCCAGCAGCGCCGCATCGACCGCCCCGCTCGCACCGGCAACGCCAAACATCAGTGCGAGATTCGATACCAGACCATCGTTCATACCGAACACGACGGCACGCAGATCGTGGGCCCCGGACAATGGGCTGTGCCGGCGCTCGGTGGCGGCATGACTGTCGGTGTAGACCGACAAGCCACGCACCTTCATCGACGCCAACAGCGGGCGCAGGCTGCGCGGTTCGAACCAGCACAACAAGCGCGCTGCCAGATACGCTCGCCAGCCAGGCGAGAAATCTGGCAGTTGTCGTCCCTGCGCCACCACCACAGAACGCCACTTGTCAGCCTGTCGATCCGCCGCAGCGGCGAGCTCAAGGAACAGGAGTTGCAGGGGCGTACCCGACTCGCGGTCGGAGAGCTTGCGATATAGCCACGCCGAGCGGCGCTCCTCACGCCAAGCGCGGAGCGCGTCGCTTAAATCAGCTTCCAGAATTGCCACCAGGCCGGATCACGGTCGCGGCCCTCGAGGTAGGGGCTCGCAGGGAAATTCGTCTCGAGCACACGCAAGGTATCGTCGCGCAGCTCTGCCATGCCCATCTCGTTGTAGGCACGCACCATCAGTGCCAGACCCTCCTCGTTGGCGGCTGCCTGCGGGTAATTGGTGAGCGCGTACTGTGCGCGGTTGACCGTCGCCACATAGGCGCCACGGCGGAAGTAGTAACGGGCGACGTGGATCTCGCCGGCCGCCATAGCATTCATCAGGTAGGTCATACGGGCCGCTGCGTCTTCGGCGTAACGACTCTCGGGGTAGCGGGTCACCAAAAGCTTGAAAGCTTCGAAGGACTCGCGCGCGGCCTTCGGGTCGCGCTCGGTCGGGTCCTGCTTGCTGACCATGCGGAAGATGCTGCGGTCGTCGATGAAGTTGGCGAGCCCCTTCAGATACTGCGCGTAGTCGATATTTGGGTGATTCGGATGCAGCCGCATGAAGCGGTCGGCGGCGGCGATGGCCTGCTCCGGCTCACCTTTCTTGTAATACACGTAGATGATCTCGAGCTGCGCCTGCTGGGCAAAACGCCCGAACGGGTAGCGCGCCTCGAGCTTCTCGAGCAGACCGGCCGCCTTGTCATAGTTGCGGTCATTCAGCTCGGCGCGGGCCTCGGAATAGAGTTTTGAAGCAGACCAGCCTTTGGTCTTGTCCTCGGTGCTGGAGAGCGACTGGCAGGCCGCCAGGACGGCCAAAGCGAGGATTGCAAGTAGACTACGCAGCATGGGCGACACCCCTGATCAGTGGGACGATTATAGCGAAGGCGTCCTCGCCGCCACGGTACCAAAGGACGCCGCCGGGGCCCGCCTCGACCGCACCCTCGCCGAACTCTTCCCTGACTACTCACGCAATCGCTTGCAGGCCTGGATCGACGAAGGTCGAGTCCTGGTTGACCAGCAGCCGCGACTAGGCAAATACCGTCTGTTCGGTGGCGAGCAGCTGTTGGTCAAGCCAGCCGCGCAGATCGAGTCGCTGCAAGACGCCGCCGAGGATATCCCGCTGCAGGTCGTCCACGCCGACGCGGATATCATCGTTGTCGACAAACCCGCCGGGCTGGTCGTGCACCCAGGCAGCGGCGTGCCAAATGGCACCCTTCTGAATGCCCTGCTGTTCCACTTCCCCGAGACCTCTGGCGTGCCACGCGCCGGCATCGTGCACCGGCTCGACCGCGACACCAGCGGCCTGCTGGTGATCGGGCGTACGCTGTCGGCACAGACGCGGCTGGTCGATGCCATGAAGGCCCGGAGCATCGGGAGGCGTTACACGGCACTCGCCACCGGTCGCCTCGATAGCACCCAACAGGTCGATGCGCCGATCGGGCGTGACCCGGCACACCGCACGCGCATGGCCGTCGTGCCGAGCGGTCGCGAGGCACGGACGCTGCTGCAACCGATCGAGAGCCTACCCGGCTCGACCCTGCTCGACTGCCAGCTCGACACCGGGCGCACGCATCAGATTCGTGTTCACTGCAAGCACATCGGCCACCCACTGGTCGGCGATCCGGTCTACCTGCAACGCCGACCGACGCAGCCGCTGCTGCGCGCATTCCCCCGCCAGGCGCTGCACGCGGCCCAGTTGCGACTGCCGCATCCGCGCAGTGGTGCCGAATGCCGATTCGAGAGTGCGCTGCCAAAAGACCTGCGACAACTGCTCGAGGGACTGCGTGAACTGGCCGGCTGACTGGCTGCGGCCGACTTGGCCCGCGCCCCCCGGGGTGCTGGCCCTGAGCACGACCCGCTTCGGCGGCGTGAGTCACGGTCCTTGGCGAAGCCTGAATCTGGCCGCCCATGTCGGCGACGACCTGGCGGCAGTCGCGGCAAATCGAGCACGACTCGCCAAGCATCTGCCAGCCGCACCCGTATGGCTCCAGCAGGTACACGGGGTGACGGTGATCGACCCGGCGCAGTACGACGCAAACGCCGCACCGCCGCATGCAGATGCGGCTGTGACGCGAGTGGCCGGGGTGGCCTGTGTAGTGCTCACCGCCGACTGCCTGCCAGTTCTGTTGTGCGACCGCAGCGGTAGGGTGGTTGGCGCTGCCCATGCCGGCTGGCGTGGCCTGGCCGATGGCGTGCTGGAGGCCACCGTCGCTGCCATGGACTGCGATCCTGCGCAGATACTGGTTTGGCTGGGGCCTTGTATCGGACCAACAGCCTTTGCGTGCGGCAACGATGTGCGAGACGCCTTCTGCCAGCACGATCCGACAGCGGCGGCCGCCTTTCAAGCCCATCCGCAATACGCCGACAAGTGGCTTGGAGACCTTACAGCGCTGGCGCGCCTGCGGCTGGGAGCGGTGGGTGTACTGAGCAGCCAGATCTATGGCGCTGCCGGTGACAGCGGTGAATGCACGCTGAGCCAACCCGAGCGCTTCTTTTCCTACCGTCGCGATGGCGTTTGCGGGCGCATGGCCAGCCTGATCTGGCGCGAGGCGAGCGAGGCTTAGGCCCCGACAAGGCTACAATCGGGCATGTCCGCTCTTCAGTCGATCGTTCTCGCCAGCGTCCTCGCGGGCGTACTCAGCGTGCTGGCCGCTACCGGTGTCGCCCGGCTGTTCCGCCCTGACTCGCTGCCCATGCTGATCAGTTACGCGGTAGGGGCCTTGCTCGGGGCGGCCTTCCTCGAAGTCCTGCCGCACGCGCTCGAGCCACCGGCACACCCGGCGTCGGTGATCATGGCGGTGCTGGGCGGCATTTTGGGCTTCTTCGTGCTAGAGAAGCTGGTCTTGTGGCGCCATTGCCACCACGAGCACTGCGCGGCCCACGAGCCCGGACACAGCCACGAGCGCAGTGCCGGCGGCCCCTTGCTGATGCTGGGCGACACCATGCACAACTTCATCGATGGGGTGATCATCGCCGGCGCCTTCCTCACCGACCCGGTGCTCGGCACAGTGACAGCACTGGCGATTATTGCCCACGAGATCCCGCAAGAGGCGGGCAATTTCCTGGTCCTGCTGCACTCTGGCTACAGCCGCGGGGAAGCGCTGACGTTCAACCTGGTATCGAGCATCGGCACCCTGCTCGGCGGCCTGCTGGGCTACTGGCTACTGGCCGACCTCGCCGAGTGGATGCCCTATCTGCTGGCGGTTGCGGCATCGAGCATGATCTACGTGGCGGTGGCCGATCTCATCCCCGGCCTGCATGAACGACGCGACATCGGCACTTCGGTTCGGCAAGTGCTATTGATCGCGCTGGGGATCGCCACGGTGGTCGTCATCGGAGCGCTCACGCATACGGATTGATTCACGTCTGCGCCGGGAAGTGCCGATATAGGCGATGATGGCGACAGGGACCAAGCCGTAAAAGAAAAAGCTGAGCACTGCTCCGACAACGCTCGGCTCGGTCGCAGCAACCAAGCCGGCGACGTAGAGCCAAGCGATGATGATCATATGCATGGCCAAAGCATAGTCGGCCGCCCTCCTGCCCGCCAGCAGGCCCAGGGGGCTTCGCTGACGTGCATTGACAGGAATTATGTTGCAGCGCACAATTCTTGGATAAGCGCAGTCCGCGGGGAGAGTTTGGGATGAATGACAAGGAAGTTCCGCAGGCGCCGTTCGAGCAGCTGATGGGCCAGTTGCAGGGTGCCCAGCAACGTTTCTTCGGCGACTTCATGGAAAGTGTCACGCCGGCGCAGAACGCCGACATGATGGGCATGTACCAGTTGCTGATGCGCGAGCTGATGCAAAACCCTGAACAATTGCTGCAACAGCACGCCCGCTACACGCAAGAGCAGTTCCAGCTGTGGCTGAACTGGATCACTCGGCAAGCGGGCCAGGAAAGCAAGCCCTACATCGAACCCGACCGCGCCGACCGTCGCTTTGCCGCCGAGGAATGGTCGACCTACCCGATGTTCGACTACCTCAAGCAGTCGTACCTGTTGGCCGCGAAGTTCTCGCAGAACATGGTCGAGGCCGCCAACCTCGACCCCGAGACCAAGAAGCGCGTCAGCTTCTATACCAAGCAGTTCATCGATGCCTGGTCGCCGTCGAACTTCTTCGCGACCAACCCCGAGGCATTGAAGGCCGCTGTCGAGAGCAATGGTGAAACGCTCTCCAGCGGTCTGCGCAACTTCCTTGCCGACGTCGAACGCGGCCGCATCTCGATGACAGACGAGACCGTCTTCGAGGTCGGCAAGAACCTGGCCATCACCCCCGGCAAGGTGGTTTATCGCAACGACCTGTTCGAACTGCTGCAGTACGATCCGACCACACCAACCGTGAACGAGCGGCCGCTGTTGATCGTGCCGCCTTGCATCAACAAGTACTACATCCTCGATCTGCAGCCCGACAACTCTTTTGTTCGCCACTGCGTCGACAGCGGGCACACCACGTTCTTGATGTCGTGGCGCAATATCCCGCCCGAGCTTGGTAAGACCAGCTGGGATGATTACGTCGATCAGGGCATCTGCACCGCGATGGACGTCGTACAAGACATCACCGGCGCCAAGCAACTGAACACACTTGGTTTTTGCATCGGCGGCGCACTGCTGAGCTGTGCGCTGGCGGTCGAGCGCGCGCGGCGGAAGAATCGCGCCGCCAGCATGACGCTGCTCACCACCATGCTCGAGTATTCGGATGTTGGGGAGATCGGCGTCTACTTGGACGACAAGTTCGTCATCGAAAAGGAACGCGCCCTCGCGGCCGGCGGCATCGTCGATGGAAAGGAATTGGCGACGACCTTCGCCAGCCTGCGCGCCAACGATCTGATCTGGTTCTTTGTCGTCAACAACTACTTGAAGGGTAAGAAGCCCGACGCCTTCGATCTGCTGTTCTGGAACAGCGACAGCACCAATCTGCCGGGTTGCATGTACATCTGGTACCTGCGCAACACCTACTGGGAGGACAACCTGGTCAAACCCGGCAAGGTCGAGGTCTGCGGTACGCCGCTCGACCTGCGCAAGATCAAACTGCCGACTTACATCATGGCGGCGCGCGAGGACCACATCGTGCCGTGGCATACCGCCTACGCCAGCGTTCGCCACCTGACTGGCGATATCACCTTCACGCTGGCGGCATCCGGCCACATCGCCGGTGTGATCAACCCACCAGCCAAGAACAAGCGCAACTACTGGGTCAACCCCGATGTCTCGCTTGATGGCCACACCTGGCTAGAGACCGCAGAGTCGCGGCCAGGAAGCTGGTGGATCCACTGGACCGAATGGCTGGCTGGCCACGGCGGCAAGCAGATCCCGGCGCCGCAAGCGGCAGGCAGCGCACAACACCCACCGATCGAGGCGGCACCCGGGTCATATGTGAAGGTACGTGGTTGAGAGAGGCCAACGGCCGTCAACGCTGACGCCGACCGGCAAATGATGCAAGACCAATACCGCATCGGGGAGTAGTACTCGCAGCAACACAAAACGCAGAACTACAGGAGGAGCAGACATGCAAGATGTGGTTATCGTCGCCGCGGGACGCACCGCGGTGGGCAAGTTCGGCGGAAGCCTCGCCAAGATCGCCGCGCCGGACCTCGGCGCCATCGTCATCAAGGGCCTGCTCGAGCGCACCGGCCTCAAGCCGGAGCAGATTAGCGAGGTCATCCTCGGCCAGGTGCTGACCGCCGGTTCGGGCCAGAACCCCGCCCGCCAGTCGCTGATCATGGCGGGTCTTCCCAACAGCGTCCCCGCCACCACGCTCAATGTCGTCTGCGGTTCCGGCCTGCGCGCCACCCACTTGGCGGCCCAGGCTATCGCACTGGGCGATGCCGACATCGTCATCGCCGGTGGCCAGGAGAACATGTCGGCCAGCCCGCACGTGCTGCCGGGCTCGCGTGACGGCTTCCGCATGGGCCCCGCCAAGCTCATCGACACCATGGTCCACGACGGCCTGACCGACGCCTACGACGCCATCCACATGGGCGTCACCGCCGAGAACGTCGCCAAGAAGTACAGCATCTCGCGCGAAGAGCAGGACGCCTTCGCCCTGGCCAGCCAGCAGAAGGCTGCCGCTGCGCAGGATGCCGGCCGCTTCAAGGACGAGATCATCCCGGTCGTCATCCCGCAGAAGAAGGGCGACCCGGTCACCTTCGATGCCGACGAGTACATCAACCGCAAGACCGACGCCGCCGCACTGTCCGGCCTCAAGCCCGCCTTCGACAAGGAAGGCTCGGTCACCGCCGGCAACGCTTCGGGCATCAACGACGGCGCCGCCGGCGTGGTCATGATGTCGGCCAAGCGCGCCGCCGAACTCGGCCTCAAGCCGCTGGCGCGCATCGCCGGCTACGCCTTGTCGGGCTGCGACCCCAAGATCATGGGCATGGGCCCGGTCGCCTCGACCCAGCTGGCGCTGAAGAAGGCCGGTTGGAGTATCGGCGACCTCGACCTGATCGAGGCCAACGAAGCCTTCGCCGCGCAGGCGCTCGGCGTCGCCCGCGAACTGCAGTGGGATGCGGCCAAGGTCAACGTCAACGGTGGTGCCATCGCGCTGGGCCACCCGATCGGAGCCTCGGGCTGCCGTGTGCTGGTCACGCTGCTGCACGAGATGCAGCGCCGCGACGCCAAGAAGGGCCTCGCCACGCTGTGCATCGGCGGCGGCATGGGCGTCGCCCTCGCGGTCGAGCGCTGAGCTGCGGCCCCGACACAACCCAACACGACACCACACCAAGGAGAACCGCATGAGCCAGAGAATCGCTGTCGTCACCGGTGGCACCGGTGGCATCGGAACCGCCATCTGCAAGAAGCTCGCCGCAGCTGGCCACAAGGTCTGGGCCGCCGACATCGTCGATGACGCCAAGGGCGCCGAGTGGGTCGCCGCACGCAAGGCCGAGGGCTTCGACTTCGGCTACGTCCGCGCCGACGTCACCGACACCGACGGCTGCGCTGCCGCGCTGGCCAAGGTCGGCCAGGTCGATATCCTCGTCAACAACGCCGGCATCACGCGCGACGCCGTGTTCAAGAAGCTGACCAAGGTCGACTGGGATGCCGTCATGGGCACCAACCTCGACAGCGTCTTCAACATGACCAAACCGGTCATCGACGGCATGCTCGAGCGCGGCTGGGGCCGCATCATCAACATCTCGTCGATCAATGGCCAGAAGGGCCAGTTCGGCCAGACCAACTACTCCGCCGCCAAGGCCGGCATGCACGGCTTCACCAAGGCGCTTGCGCAGGAGACGGCGAAGAAGGGCATCACCGTGAACACCATCAGCCCGGGCTATATCGGCACCGATATGGTGATGGCGATCAAGGAAGAGATCCGCGACCAGATCATCGCCGGCATCCCGGTCGGTCGCCTGGGCAAGCCGGACGAGATCGCCGCACTGGTGACCTATCTGGCCTCTGACGACGCCGGCTTCATCACTGGTGCCAACGTCGCCATCAACGGCGGCCAACACATGTTCTGATCGCTGCGGTTCGGTCGATTGGACGGGCGGCCTAGGGGTCGCCCGTTTGCGTATCGGCCGGCGCCTGCGGGCCGCGGCCGGCTGTCAACCGCATGCTAAGATTGCGCGTTCTGCTCGGCACCCAGCCGACCCTTCCGCTGCGGCGACTGCCGCCACTCCGACATGATTGCACGCCTCCTTAAAACACTTTTCGGCAGCCGTAACGACCGGCTGGTGAAACAGTACGGCCGCACCGTCGAGCGCATCAACGCCCTTGAATCGACCCTGCAAACGCTCGACGATGCCGCGCTGCAGGCCAAGACGGCGGTCTTCCGCGAGCGGTTGGCGGCTGGCGAGACGCTCGAGGCGCTGCTGCCCGAGGCGTTCTCTGTGGTCCGCGAGGCTTCACGCCGAGTCATGGGCATGCGTCACTTCGACGTTCAAATGATCGGCGGCATGGTCCTGCACGACGGGCGCATCGCTGAAATGCGTACTGGCGAGGGCAAGACCCTCACCGCGACCTTGGCGGTCTATTTGAATGCGCTCCCCGGCAATGGCGTGCATGTGGTCACTGTGAACGACTACCTCGCCCGCCGCGACGCCGAATGGATGGGCAAGCTTTACAACTGGCTGGGGCTGAGCGTAGGCGTCATCGTCAGCCAGCAACCCGCAAGCGAGAAGCAGGCTGCCTATGCCGCTGACATTACCTATGGCACCAACAACGAGTTCGGCTTCGACTACCTGCGCGACAACATGGAGTACAGCCCGGCTGAACGCCGGCAAAGGCCGCTGAACTACGCCATCGTCGATGAAGTCGACTCGATCCTCATCGACGAGGCACGCACGCCACTGATCATTTCGGGGGCGGCCGACGGCGACACCGGCATCTACGAAAAGATCGATATCCTCATTCCCCGCCTGACGCGGCAGGAGCAAGAGGACGGCGAAGGCGACTTCAGCGTCGACGAGAAGCAGAATCAGGTGCTGCTCACCGAAGCTGGCCACGAGAAGGTCGAGGCCCTGCTCACCGAGGCCGGACTGCTGCCAGAAGGCTCCAGCCTTTACGACCCGCACCACATCAGTCTGGTGCACCACTTTTACGCTGGCCTGAAGGCGCACGCGCTGTACCACCGCGACCAACACTATGTGGTGCAGGACGGCGAAGTCATCATCGTCGACGAATTCACCGGCCGTCTGATGCCGGGTCGCCGCTGGTCAGAAGGTCTCCACCAGGCAGTCGAGGCCAAAGAGCGTGTGGCGATCCAGCGCGAAAACCAGACGCTTGCCTCGATCACCTTCCAGAACTACTTCCGCATGTACGGCAAACTCGCCGGGATGACCGGCACCGCCGACACCGAAGCCTACGAATTTCAGCAGATCTACGGACTGGAGACGGTGGTCATTCCCACCCACCGGGCGATGGTCCGCAAAGACGAGCTCGACCAGGTCTACAAGACTGCAGCGGCAAAACACCGCGCAGTCATACGTGACATCCGTGACTGCCACCAGCGCGGTCAACCAGTGCTGGTTGGCACCACCAGCATCGAGAACAACGAGCTGCTCTCGGGGCTGCTCAAGCAGGAAGGCCTGCCGCACCAGGTGCTGAACGCTAAACAGCATGCATCGGAAGCAGCGATCATTGCGGAGGCTGGACGCCCTGGAGTGATCACCATCGCCACCAACATGGCTGGGCGTGGTACCGACATCGTGCTCGGCGGCAACCCGAAGAGCGAGATCGCCAGCATCGAGAACGATGAGTCGCTGAGCGAAGTACAAAAGCGCGAACGCATCTCCAGCATCGATGCCGACTGGCAAAAGCGCCACGAGGCGGTGTTGGCCGCAGGTGGCTTGCACATCATTGGCACCGAGCGTCACGAGTCTCGACGCGTCGATAACCAACTGCGTGGCCGCGCCGGTCGTCAGGGTGACCCGGGATCGAGCCGCTTCTATTTGTCGCTCGAGGATCCGCTGCTGCGCATTTTCGCTGCCGATCGGGTGGCGGCCATCATGACGCGCCTGAACATCCCCGAAGATGAGGCCATTGAACACCCGTGGGTGACGCGCTCCATCGAGAATGCACAACGCAAGGTTGAAGCTCGCAACTTCGATGTGCGCAAGCACTTGCTCGAGTTCGACGATGTCGCCAACGACCAGCGGCGCGTGATCTACCAGCAACGCAATGAGATCATGGAGGCTAACGACCTGCGCGAAATGGTCAATGGACTACGTCGCAGTGTCATCGAGGCGATGGTCGCACTGCATATGCCGGCCGGGTCAGTCGAAGAGCAATGGGATCTGCCTGCACTAGAGGCTAGCGTGGCCGATCAGCTTGGCTTGGAGCTACCCGTACAGGAGTGGCTAAAGGCCGACGGCGAGTTGGACGATGCCGGCTTGGTCGAGCGCATCGCTACCGCCGCCGAGGCCGCCTACCACGACAAGGTGAGTCCGCTCGATCCGCAGTCGATCCTCGATTTCGAGCGGTCGATCATGCTGCAAACCATCGACACACGCTGGCGCGAGCATCTGGCAGCCATGGATTATCTTCGCCAAGGCATCCACCTGCGCGGATACGCACAGAAGAATCCAAAACAAGAATACAAGCGCGAGGCTTTCGAGCTCTTCAGCGATCTACTGGACGCTGTCAAAGCCGAAGTGACCCGGATATTGATGCGTTTCCAGGTCAGACCTGCCGAGGAATTCTCGGCGCCACCTCTGGAGCGCCCGCGCGAAGCAATGCCGCAGGCAGGGGGAGAGGACGCGCCGCGGGTGGGCCGCAACGACCCGTGTCCATGCGGCTCGGGCAAAAAATACAAGCAATGCCACGGTCGGCTGAGCTAACCAGCAAGGCCCACCTGCCACCCCATGCCGGTTCGCCTGCCGCCGCCCAGCCCTAACGATCTCCACGTGGTCGACGGCGTCCGGCTTGGCGTCGCCATGGCGGGCATTCGCAAAGCCGGGCGTCGCGATCTACTGTTGATCGAGTTTGCCCCCGGCACCACCGTCGCTGCCGTATTCACCCGAAACCGTTTCTGTGCCGCGCCAGTGACCATCGCGCGCGAACATCTCGCCAGCGGGGTCGCCACTCGCGGCCTGGTCGTGAACACCGGATGCGCCAACGCCGGTACCGGTGCCCAAGGACTGCTCGACGCTCGCCGTATGGCCGCTGCCGCCGCACAGGTACTGAATGTGCCAAGTGAAGCGGTGCTGCCATTCTCGACCGGGGTCATCCTCGAGCCTTTGCCACTGGACCGTATCGAGGCCGGCTTGCCCTTGGCATGCGCCGACTTGCGTAACGACGCCTGGGCCGACGCCGCCGAGGCGATCATGACCACCGACACCGTAGCGAAGGCCTGCTGCGAACAAGTGCAAATCGATGGGGTCCCGATCACGGTCACCGGCATCTCCAAAGGAGCTGGCATGATCCGCCCCAATATGGCGACGATGCTCGGCTTTATTTGCACCGACGCGCCCGTGGCTCCTAGGCTGCTGCAAGAGATCCTGACGCACTCTGCCGAACGTTCCTTCAACAGCATCACGGTCGATGGCGACACCTCAACCAATGACGCATGTGTCTTAGCCGCGACGGGGCAAGCGCCGATCGCACCGGTCGAGGCCCTCGATACGCCGCGGGGGCAGGCGCTGCTAGCGGCCATCGAGCGGGTCTGCATCCGTTTGGCTCAGGCCATTGTCCGCGACGGCGAGGGGGCAACCAAGTTCATCACCATCGCTGTCAAGGGCGGACGCAGCCGCGAAGAGTGCCGAACGGTCGCCTACGCGATCGCACATTCGCCGCTTGTGAAGACAGCATTCTTTGCCAGTGACCCGAATCTGGGCCGCATTCTCGCGGCAATCGGTTATTCCGGCATCGAAGATTTCGATGTCGAGGGCGTACGCGTGCACCTCGACGATATTCTGGTGGCCGAACACGGCGGCCGGGCAGCGAGTTACACCGAGGCCGACGGCGCTAGAATCTTGGCGCAGGACGAGATCACCATTGGCGTCGACCTGCAACGCGGACGCGCACGGGCGACCATCTGGACCTGCGATCTCAGCCACGACTATGTCAGCATCAACGCCGACTACCGCAGCTGACGAGCCCGCTGGCTCGTCCCCAAAGGATCCGCTGACACGCGTTGCCGACGCCTTGGAGTGCATAGCGCAGTCGATCGAGATGCGCGATCGACCGGCACGCGCCACCGATTGGTCGACCGTCATCGCGGTTCGTTGGGCGCGCGGCGCATGCCGCCCGGTCCGCGAGATTCGCGGCGCCACCCTGGATTCCCTGCTCGGTATCGATCTGCAAAAACAGCGAGTGCTCGAGAACACCCGACAGTTCGTGGCTGGCCACACCGCCAACAATGTGCTTCTAAGTGGTGCGCGGGGCACGGGCAAATCCTCACTGGTAAAAGCTGTGCTGACACAGTTCGCCGGCCAGGGCCTACGCCTGATCGAGGTCGATCGTGATGAACTCAGCGAGCTGCCAGAGATTCTCGAGCGAGTCGCCGCTGCGCCCTATCGGTTCATTGTGTTCTGTGACGACCTCGCCTTTGATGCCCGCGACCCAGGCTATCGAGTGCTTAAAGCGGTTCTTGACGGGTCAGTCGCAGCCTTGCCGGATTCAGTACTGGTCTATGCCACCAGCAATCGCCGCCACGTCATTCCCGAACGCATGGACGAGAACCTGGCTGCAAGCGCCGAGGTGCATCCCGCCGAAGCGATCGAGGAACGCATCTCGCTGTCAGACCGCTTCGGCATTTGGGTCAGTTTTTACCCGTTCGAACAAGACGATTATCTGCGCATCGCCGGGCACTGGTTACGCGCACTGGGCGGTAACCTGTCCGACGACTGGGAACGCGAAGCATTGCAATGGTCTCTGGAGCGCAGCGCGCGGAATGGCCGTGTCGCCATGCAGTTCGCCAGGGACCGCTGTGGCAGGCTGGCCGTCGCCCCCAAGTCGAACACCTAGCGCCAATGCCAGGCACACCAAAGATCATCGACGTCGTGTGCGGAGTTCTGCAGCGACCCGATGGCGCCGTCCTGCTCGCACAGCGGCCGGCGAACAAGATCTGGGCAGGGTATTGGGAATTCCCGGGCGGAAAGATCGAAGCCGGCGAGAGCCCTGCAGACGCGATTAAACGGGAACTCCGAGAAGAGCTGGGCATTGCGACAGGCGAGATCGCACCATGGCTGGAGCGCAGTTTTGACTATCCTCATGGCCGGGTTCGGTTGCGCTTCATGCGCGTCCTGAACTGGACAGGAGAACCCCAAGGCTGCGAAGGGCAGTCTCTAACCTGGTGTCAGCCACCCAATGTTGGTGTTGCGCCATTGCTCCCGGCAAATGCACCGATCCTGAAAGCTTTGGCGCTCCCCCCTATCATTGCCATTACACCTCCGCACGAGACGCCGCTGGACCTGGCACTACGCAAAGTGGCAGCCGGCCTCCAGCGTCACGGGTGGCGTTGGCTACAAGTACGTCGCTGTGATGCACACGGCGACCTGAGCGAACAAGAATGGCAACAGTGGAGCGCGCTCGGGGCAAGGTACGGCTGTCGAGTCAGCCTGAATGCCTCGCTGTCGGTAACGCGTCGTTTAGGCGCCCAAGCGTGGCACGCAAACAGCGCGAACCTGGCACAGCTACGCGAACGACCAGCGGGTATGGTCTGCGTCGGCGCGTCGGTCCATGACAGCGCCGCAATCGACCGAGTCAGTCGACTCGGGCTTGACTACGCAGTACTTGGAGCTGTGCACGCGACCACTTCACACCCGGGCCAGACCGGCCTGGGTTGGGACGGCTGGAGCGACATCATCGGCCATACGACTGTGCCTGTATTTGCCATTGGTGGACTGAATACAAGCGATCTTGAGACGGCCACGCGGCGCGGCGCCCATGGCCTCGCGATGATTCGCGGTGCTTGGGAAGCCGGATGACAGTCAACGATACGCATCAGCTGGCCGGCAATACACTCGTGCTGCGACGGTCGCTCGCGGGGGGGCTGCTCACCTTGTTGCTATTGAGCGCCTGCAACCAAGAGGTTCAACCTGGCGTCACGCCATGCGATGACCCGTGGGGGGTCGGTTGCAGCCTTAGCAGCGGCACCCTTGTTCGCCTCCAAAGCGATGATCCGCGGCCACTCGGAAACATCGACGTCGAGGTCCACGGCGCTACCGTGAGTCAAGCCTGGGTCCAACTGCGGATGCTCGGCATGGACATGCCGCCCAATCGATTCGCACTCACGAGAACGGACACCGGCATTCTTCGCGCAAGTGTGGTGTTGCCCTACTGCAGCGCCGCTCGCAGCGATTGGCTCTTGGTTCTTGACCTAGACAATAGTAAACACGCGATTGCGTTTGAGATTGCCGGTCGTTAGAGCGTTACAAAACAAAACAGCCACCCCGAGAGGTGGCTGTTTTGAGCATAAAAGCCTGGCGGTGACCTACTTTCACACGGGAACCCGCACTATCATCGGCGCAAAGGCGTTTCACGGTCCTGTTCGGAATGGGAAGGGGTGGGTCCACCTCGCTATGGCCGCCAAGCGTAACTGGCGTCGCGATCGCGACTAAATCTGGCAAGAGGTTGTTTTCGTTCTGGATTGCAGCACTGAGCGAGCGCTACACAGAATTATAGGATCAAGCCGCACGGGCAATTAGTACTGGTTAGCTTCACGCATTACTGCGCTTCCACACCCAGCCTATCAACGTCGTGGTCTTCAACGACCCTTCAGGGGGATCAAGTCCCCAGGGAAGTCTCATCTTGAGGCGAGTTTCACGCTTAGATGCTTTCAGCGTTTATCTCTTCCGAACTTAGCTACCCGGCGATGCCACTGGCGTGACAACCGGTACACCAGAGGTTCGTCCACTCCGGTCCTCTCGTACTAGGAGCAGCCCCCCTCAAACTTCCAACGCCCACGG
>Ga0169931_10000106_pt1 | contig 125099 bp, 104 predicted proteins | sample Kivu_15m_20L_FD_129675 | JGI IMG/M metagenome (GOLD analysis project Ga0169931, IMG submission 129675) | Freshwater microbial communities from Lake Kivu, Western Province, Rwanda to study Microbial Dark Matter (Phase II) - Kivu_15m_20L... | ecosystem: Environmental > Aquatic > Freshwater >... | reverse complement strand
GGCTTCGGCTTCCTTCAGATTCCGCCTCGCGACGGACACCCTTGCCTCGCCTTGCGGTTCCGCTCACCACGGCCCGCGGAGGACTTCCACCTCCTCAACCACAACATGCCTGGCACACAACGCCGCCGAGCCCGCCTCCCTCCGGCGTGCCCGCGGTGGAGCCGGACATCCGCGGCGCCACCACGATGCGAGAGCAACTGGCGAAGCACCGCGAGCTTGGAGCCTGCTCCGGGTGCCACAAGCGGATCGACCCGCCGGGCTTCGCGCTCGAGAGCTTCGACGTGATCGGCGGTTGGCGCGAGCATTACCGCAGCGTCGGCCGCGGCGAGTCGATCTCGGTCGATGGACGCCACATGATGTATAATAAAGGGCTGAAGGTGGACCCCGCCGACGTGCTGAACACGGGTGAATCGTTCGCGGACATCGACGAGTTCAAAGCGATCCTGATCAAGGATCCGGACAAACTCGGTCGTGGGCTCGCGAAGCACCTGCTGACGTACGCCACGGGCGCCGCCCCCACCCCCGCCGACCGCGAGGCCATCGACGCGATCGTGGCCCGCTCCCGAGAGAACGGATACGGCTTCCGCAGCCTGATTCACGCCCTCGTTCAGTGCGAAGCGTTCCGTTCGAAGTGAAGGTTCCGCATGATTCCGATGCCGTTTTCACGCCGTGAACTGTTGGCCCGCTGCGGGATGGGCATGGGCCTCGTGGGGCTCGCGCCCCTGCTCGCCGAAGCCGAGATCGACAAGGTGAACCCGCTCGCGCCGCGGAAGCCGCACTTCGCCCCGAAGGCGAAGCGCGTGATCCACATCTTCGCGAACGGCGGCCCGAGCCAGGTGGACACGTGGGACCCGAAACCCGCGTTGGAGAAGTACGCGGGGAAGCCGCTGCCCACGACCAACCTCCGCACCGAACGCCGCACCGGAGCCGCGTTCCCCTCGCCCTTCAAGTTCAAGAAGTACGGCCAATCCGGGCTCGAAGTCTCCGAACTGTTCGCGAACACGGCCCAGCACATCGACGACATCTGCGTCATCCGGTCGATGCATGCGGACGTGCCGAATCATGAGCCGAGTTTCCTGTTGATGAACACCGGCGAGGCGCGGCTGATCCGCCCGAGCGTCGGCAGTTGGGTCGCGTACGGGCTCGGCACCGAGAACCAGAACCTGCCCGCGTACATCACCATGTGCCCCGGCGGGATGCCGCTCCTCGAATCGCAGAACTGGCAGTCCGCGTTCCTGCCCGGCATCTTCCAGGGCACGTACATCGACTCGCGGCAGACGAGCGTGGATCGGCTCATCGAACACATCCGCAGCAAGAGCACGTCCGCCGCGGACCAACGCAAGCAGTTGGATCTGCTCGCGAAGTTGAACGCCGCCCACCAGGCGACCCGGCCCAACGACCCGCAACTGGAAGCCCGCATCCGCAGCTTCGAACTCGCGTATCGGATGCAGACCGAAGCCGCGGACGCATTCGACACCACGAAGGAAACCAAGGCCGTGCTCGACTCGTACGGCCCTGGCGAACAGGCCCGCTCGTTGCTGTTGGCCCGCCGCCTGCTCGAACGCGGAGTCCGCTTCGTGCAAGTGAGCCACGCTCCGGTTCAACCGTGGGACAGCCACGACGACCTGGAGGTGAGCCACCGCCGCCTCGCCAAGGAGATCGACAAGCCGATCGCGGCGTTGATCGCGGACCTCAAACGGCTCGGATTGTTCGACAGCACGCTGATCGTGTGGGGCGGCGAGTTCGGCCGTACGCCCGTGGTGGAACTGCCGACTCCGGGCTCGAATGCCGGCAAGGTGAACGGCCGCGACCATAATCACTGGGGCTTCTCGATGTGGATGGCCGGCGGCGGCGTGAAGGGCGGCCAGGCCATCGGCGCGACCGACGAGTTCGGGTTCAAAGCCGTCGAGAACCCCATCCACGTGCACGACCTGCACGCGACGATGCTGCACCTGCTCGGCTTCGACCACGAGAAGTTCACGTTCCGCTACGCCGGCCGCGACTTCCGCCTCACGGACGTTCACGGCCGCATCGTGAAGGAAGCCGTGAAGTGACGCAGCCGATCATCTCGGTAGCTCGACGGTGCGGCCGGTGTGGGCGGATTCGTAGACGGCGCAGATGAGGTCCACGGCCCGCTTGCCTTCGCGGCCGTCCACCTTCGGGGCGCGGTTCTCGCGGATGGCTTGAACGAAGTCCGCGAGTTGGCGGCGATGGCCTTCGTGGCTGATGGCCTTGGGGTCCGCGGCGCCGCCGCTCGCGCCCACCTTCGCCGCGAACCTCGCCTTCACCGCCTCGTCGTCCGGCGTGGCCGGGGTGAAGTCCCACTTCAACACGTCTTCCTGCTCGATGACCGCGCTGCCCTTGTCGCCGTGGATGGCGATCTGCTTCGGGTATCCGGGGTGAACGCTGGTCGTTCCGACGAGCAGCCCCAGTGCCCCGCTCGCGAATCGGATCGCGGCCGTGGCCGTGTCCTCGACTTCAATCCGTTCGTGGGCCAGCGTGGCGGTGAACCCGGTGACGTGCGTGGCCGGGCCCATCATCCAGAGGAGCAGATCGACGTTGTGAATGGCTTGGTTCATGAGGGCGCCGCCGCCGTCCAGGGCGAGGGTGCCTTTCCAGCCGCCTTCGTCGTAGTAGGCCTGGCTGCGCCACCACTTGTTGCTCGCTTCGCCGAGCGTGAGGCGGCCGAACTTGCCCGCATCCACCGCGGCCTTCAAGGCGATGTTCGAATCCGCGAACCGCGAGGGGAAGATGGTGCAGAGTTTCACGCCGTGCTTGTCGCATGCTTCGATGATGCGCTCGCAACGCGGGCCGGTGATCTCAAGCGGCTTCTCGACGACGACGTGTTTGCCCGCGGCCGCGGCGGCCACGGCCGGTTCAAGATGCGCCCCGCTCGGCGACGTGATCACGATCACGTCCACGCCGGGGGCCTTCAACGCTTCGTCGAGCGTGGCGAAGGCGGGGCACGGCGGCAGGCCCGTCTCTTCGAGCAACTTGGCGGCGCCGGCCGAGGTGCGGCTCACGAGTGCGGCGATCCGCGTGCCGGGAATCTCGGCCAGGGCCCGCGCATGAAACCGCGCGATCATCCCGCAACCGACCAACGCGAACCCGAGTTCGTTCGCCATCACGTCCCCTTCTTTTCGGTCTTGGCCCACGTGTCGCGGAGAGTCACGGCCCGGTTGAAGACCAGTTTGCCGGGCGCGGTGTCCGGATCGACGCAGAAGTAACCGAGCCGCTCGAACTGGAACGTGGCTCCGACCGCGGCGGTCGCGAGGCTCGGTTCCAGTTTGCACCCGGTCACGGCTTCGAGCGATTTCGGGTTCAGGTTGTCCAGATACGTTTGGCCTTCGGGCACGTCGTCCGGATCGGCCTTGGCGAAGAGGTGGTCGTAGAGCCGCACCTCGGCGTCCACCGCGTGCTCGGCGCTGACCCAGTGGATCGTGCCCTTCACCTTGCGGCCGTCGGGGGAGTCGCCGCCCTTCGTCGCGGGATCGTACGTGCAGCGAAGTTCGACCACGTTCCCCGCCGAGTCCTTGATCACGCTCGCGCACGTGACGAAGTACGCGTACCGGAAGCGGACCTCCTTGCCCGGCGAGAGGCGGAAGTATCCCTTCGGCGGGTTCTCCTGGAAGTCGTCCCGTTCGATGTAGAGCGTTCGGGAGAACGGCACCGTGCGGCTTCCGGCCGCGGGATCCTCCGGGTTGTTCACCGCGGTCAGTTCTTCGACCTGCCCCTCGGGGTAGTTCTCGATCACGACCTTGATCGGCCGCAACACTCCCATCACGCGCGGGGCCTTCATGTTGAGATCCTCGCGGAGCGAATCCTCGAGCCACGACATGTCGATCACGGAGTTGAACTTCGAGACGCCGATCCGCTCGCAGAACTTCCGCATCGCCTCGGGCGTGTACCCTCGGCGGCGCACGCCTGAGATCGTCGGCATCCGCGGATCGTCCCACCCCTTCACGTGTTTGTCCGTGACGAGTTGAATCAGCCGCCGCTTGCTGAGCACGGTGTACGTCAGGTTCAGCCGGGCGAATTCGATCTGCTGCGGGTGGTGAATGCCGATCGACTCGATGTACCAGTCGTAGAGCGGGCGGTGGATTTCGAACTCGAGCGTGCAGATGGAATGGGTGATGCCTTCGAGCGAGTCCGATTCGCCGTGGGCGTAGTCGTACATCGGGTAGAGGCGCCACGTGTCGCCGGTGCGGTGGTGCTTGGCGTGGATGATCCGGTACATGATCGGATCGCGGAGGTGGAAGTTCGGCGAGTTCATGTCGATCTTGGCGCGGAGAGTGCGGGATCCGTCCGGGAACTCGCCGGCCCGCATGCGGCGGAAGAGATCGAGGCTCTCTTCGGCGGGCCGGTCGCGGAAGGGGCTCGGAGTGCCGCCTTTCACGTCGCCGCGGTACTTCGCGATGTCGTCGCCGCTGAGGTCGCAGACGTACGCCTTCCCGTCGCGGATGAGCTTCTCCGCCCACTCGTACATCTGCTCGAAGTAGTCCGAGGCGTAGAACTCGCGGCCCTCCCAATCGGCTCCGAGCCAGCGCACGTCCGCGCGGATGGAGTCGACGTATTCCTGCTCCTCGGTGGTCGGGTTCGTGTCGTCGAAACGGAGGTTGAACTTGCCGCCGTACTTCACGGCGAGGCCGTAGTTCAGGCAGATGGACTTGGCGTGGCCGATGTGGAGGTAGCCGTTCGGCTCCGGGGGGAACCGCGTGTGGACGCGGCCGCCGAACCGACCCGAAGCGTTGTGCGCCTCGATGATCTCTTCGATGAAGTTGAGCGAGCGGGGCGTTTCGGTGGTCTCGGACATCGCGGCCTCGAAGGCGGAACACACGTCGGGAGAGGTGTATTCGCGGGCCGCGGGATGCGGCGCCACAGGGAGCGTTTTATCGCTTTGCCGGTTCGCGAAGAACCCCTCCCGGCGCGGATACACTGGTTGGTATGACCCGCCCGGACCGCCGCGAGTTTCTGGAAGCCGCTGGCGCGGCCGCGTTCGCGGCCGGTTCGAGCGAGAAAGGCCCCGCCATGCTGCCCGCCGCCCGACCGGACGAAATCGGCCTCGATCCGCAGCGCCTGCAAATGGCGTACGACCTGCTTCAGAAGTGGTACGCGGAGGGTTCGGTGCCCGGCGGGGCGATCCTCGTCGGCCGCAAGGGGAAGGTCGCGGGCACGAAGCGGTTCGGAAAGATGGGCCCCGAGGCGGACGCGGCCCCGATCCGCCCGGACGCCATGTTCCTCATGGCGAGCATCACCAAGCCCGTCGTTTACATGGCGGGGCTGATGCTGGTCGAACGCGGGCTTCTGAACCTTACCGATCCGGTGGTTCAGCACGTTCCGGAGTTCCAGGCGCACGGCAAGGCCGGCACGCTGGTGCAGCATCTGTTCACGCACACGTCGGGCCTGCCGGACATGCTGCCGAACAACGCCCAGATGCGGAAGGAGCACGCGCCCATCGAGGCGTTCCTCGCCGCCGCCTCGCGGGACACCGTGCCCGCGTTCAAACCCGGCACGCAACTCAGCTATCAGAGCATGGGCACCGCCGTCGTCGCGGACATCGTGCAACGCATCACGAAGATGTCGCTGCCCGAGTTCCTGAAACGCGAGATGTTCGATCCGCTCGGGCTGAAGTCGATCGGGCTCGGGTCCAAGGGGTTCGACCGCGAGCGGCTCGTTCGCGTCACGCTCCAGGACTACATGATCGGCACGGACTTCCACTGGAACAGCAAGTACTGGCAGGAACTCGGCTCGCCGTGGGGCGGGATGTTCAGCACGGCCGAAGACTTCGCCGTGATCTGTCAGTTGATTTTGAACGGCGGGCGTTACGGGAACGTGCGTCTGCTTTCGCCGCATACGGTTCACGCGATGACGACGAACCGGCTGGACGACTACCCGGAGGTGCCGGAAGGCACGAGGCGGACGCTGCCGTGGGGTCTCGGTTGGCGATTGAACCACCCCGGCACCAGCGAAAGCTGGGGCGATCTTCTCGGCCGCCACGTGATCGGCCACACCGGAGCCACCGGTACCACCGTGTGGATGGACCCGAAAACCGAATCCTTCTGTATCCTGCTCACCTCCGCCGTCCGCGAGAAGGCTCCCTGGCGGCTGGTGAACCTCTCCAACATCGTCGCCGCCGCCGTGATGTGAGCCGCGCGATAAAATCCTTTCACACCCGCCGCGAGGTTCCCATGCACCGCATCGCCGCCGCGCTGATCCTGTTCGCCGCCTCGGCCGCCTTCGCCGCCGACTGGCCCGCCTGGCGCGGGCCCACCGGCCAGGGCATCTCCGAGGAAAAGAACCTGCCCACCAAGTGGAGCCCGAAGGACAACGTGAAGTGGAAGGTGGCTCTCGCCGATCCCGGCAACTCCACGCCGATCGTCCGCGGCGGCAAGGTCTTCCTCACGCAGGCGAACAAAGGCGGCTCCGAACGCACGCTCCTCTGTTTCGACCGCGCCGACGGCAAGGAACTCTGGAAGAAGACCGTGACGTACACGGCCAAGGAGCGGAACTGGAACGAGACGTGGTACGCCAACGCCTCGCCGACCACGGACGGCGAACGCGTCGTCGTCAGCTTCGGGTCCGCAGGCGTTTTCTGCTTCGACTTCGACGGCAAAGAACTTTGGAAGCGCACCGACCTCGGCACGTTCGAACACGCCTTCGGCAACGGGTCCTCCCCCGTGCTGTACGACGATCTCGTCATCCAGTGGTGCGGCGTGAACGAGAAGGGCCGCAACTACCTCCTCGCCATGGAGAAGAAATCCGGCAAGACGGTGTGGGACAAAGACGAGTCGTTCGGCTCCTGGAGCACGCCCGTGATCGCGAAGGTGGACGGCAAGGATCAGCTCCTCGTGGGCCACTCCAGCGACGTGAAAGGCGCCCCGCCCGAGAAGCAAGGTTTCCTCCGCGGGTACGACCCGAAGACGGGTTCCGAACTGTGGAAGTGCCAGGGCCTGAACAGCTACGTGTACACCTCGCCGCTCGTGGCGGACGGCGTGGCCGTGAACATGTCCGGATACGGCGGCTCGGCCTTCGCCGTGAAACTCGGCGGCGTCGGAGACATCACCAAAGATCGCCTCTGGTACCACAAGGCTCCCGCGAGCCAGCGAGTCGGCAGCGGCGTGATCCTCGGCGAGCATCTCTATCAGATCGACGAAGACGGCCGCCCCCACTGCTATGAACTGAAGACCGGCAAAGACCACTGGGAAAGCGAAGCGAAGCTTCGCGGCGGCGTGACGTGGGGCTCCCTCACCGCGGCGGACGGCAAGCTGTACATCCTCATGCGGAACGGCGAAACGCACGTGCTTGCCGCGAACCCGAAGTTCGACCTGCTCGCCACGAACGCCCTCGGCGGCGAACAGACGAACTCGTCCGTCGCGGTCTCGAACGGCGAATTGTACATCCGCACCTTCAAGCACCTCTGGTGCATCGGGAAGTGAGCCGGACGATCATGATTCGACTCGGCGTGAACATCGATCACGTGGCCACCGTGCGGCAGGCGCGGCGGTCCCACGAACCGGACCCCGTGGCGGCGGCCATCTTCGCCACCCTCGGCGGGGCGGACGGTATCACCGTTCACCTCCGTGAAGATCGGCGACACATTCAGGATCGCGACGTGTTCCTGCTCCGCGAGACCGTGCGCACCCGGCTCAACCTCGAAATGGCGACCGCGGACGAGATCGTCGGGATCGCGCTGAAGGCGAAGCCGGACGAAGCCACTCTCGTGCCCGAGAAACGAGAGGAACTCACCACCGAGGGCGGGTTGGACGTGATCGCGACCGAGAGCGCGACCCGAGCCGCCATCGACAAGCTGAAGGCTGCCGGTATCCACGTCTCGCTCTTTATCGACCCCGACCCGCGACAGGTGGACCGATCAAAGAAGCTGGGGGCGGACGCGATCGAGTTTCAGACGGCGAGCTACTCGGAGGCGACGGGCGCGGCCGCGATCGCCGCGGAGTTGGTGAAACTGGAGGCCGCCTCGGCCCACGCCGCGAGCCTCGGCCTGCACGTGCACATGGGCCACGGGTTGAACTATTTCAACGTGAAACCCGTGATCCGCATCCCGGCGGTGGAAGAACTCAACATCGGGCACGCGATCGTGTCGCGGGCTACGCTCGTCGGGATGGAGCGTGCCGTCCGCGAGATGAAGGACGCGATGCGGCGCGCTTGAGTGTTCCCGACCTCGGCGATACAGTGAAGCGCACCTCGCGCCTCGGAGAGAACCGCCATGACCGAATCGACCCCGGAAATGAAGCAGGCCCGGATGACGGAGTTCATGAAACTCCTGCCGCTGACCCTGGAACTGGCCGGCCTGCCGAAGTCCGGCGAAGGCCGCCTCTACACCACGGAACAAATCGAGGCCCGCGTGATCAGCGTCCGCGCGGCCTACAGGCTCGCCCGCGGCCTCCTCAAGGAAATCGCCGAAGGCTGAACGAGGCGGCGAGGCGAGGGCGAAGGGGGGATGGCTCGCGACCGCCTCACTTCAGCAGTTCCCGGATCGGGTTTTGCTCTTCGACGCCCGTCAATCGCTGGTCGAGGCCCTGGACCTTGAAGCTGAACTTCGAATGGTCGATGCCGAGGCAATGGAGCACGGTCGCGTTCAGGTCGTTCACATGAGCGGGCTTCTCGGCGACGTTGTAGCTGAAGTCGTCCGTCTCGCCGTAGGTGATGCCGCCCTTGATGCCGCCGCCCGCGAGCCACATGCAAAAGTTGCGCGGATGATGATCGCGGCCGTAGTTCGTCTTCGAAAGCCCGCCCTGCGAATACGTGGTGCGGCCGAACTCGCCGCCCCACACCACGAGCGTGCTGTCCAGCAAGCCGCGGCGCTTCAGGTCCGTGAGCAGGGCCGCGGTCGGTTGATCGGTGTCGAGGCACTGGGACTTGTGGTCCTTCGGCAGGTTTCCGTGTTGGTCCCATCCGCGGTGGAGAATCTGAACCACGCGCGTGCCGCGTTCGACCAGCCGGCGGGCCATGATCGCGCTCGCGGCGAATGAACCGGGCTTCTTCACCTCGGGCCCGTAGAGGTCGAGCGTCTCCTGCGTCTCCTTCGAGAGATCGGTCAGTTCCGGCACGCTGGACTGCATGCGGAACGCCATTTCGTATTGACTGATGCGGGTGAGCGTCTCGGGATCGGCGTACTTCTCGTGAGTGCGCTTGTTGAGTTCGCCGAGCGTGTCGAGCATGGCGCGGCGGCTCTCCGCGCTCACGCCGTCCGGATTTTTCACGTAGAGCACGGGGTCGCCGACCGAGCGCAGAGCGACGCCGCTGAACTTGCCGGGGAGGAACCCGCTGGACCACATCCGCGAGAACAGCGCCTGGGCCGCGGCGCCGGACGTCCAGTATGGGGTGAACACGACGAACGCGGGCAGGTCGTTGGTCTCGCTGCCGAGGCCGTAGCTGAGCCACGATCCGATGCTCGGTTTCCCGGGCACCTCGCTGCCGGTCATCACGAACGTGCAGGCCGGATCATGGTTGATGGCGTTGGTGTGCACGCTCTTCACGAGCGCGATGTCGTCCATGCACTTCGCGGTGAACGGAAGAAGTTCGCTGACCGGCGTCCCGCACTTGCTCGGCCGAGTGAACTTGAATTGGCTCGGGGCCACCGGTAGCCGGGCCTGGTGGCTCGTCATCGTGGTGATCCGCTGCCCCATTCTCACGGACGCGGGAAGGTCCTTGTCGAACTGCTCGATCAGCTTCGGCTTGTGGTCGAAGGTGTCGAGTTGGCTCGGCCCGCCGTTCATGTGCAGGTAGATGACGGCCTTGGCCGTGGGCTTGTGATGCGGGAACCCCGGCAGCGACGGATGCACGCGTTCCGCGGCCGCGGCGCGGCCGGCGAGCAAGGCCATCGCCGCCCCGCCGAGCCGCAGGCCCGTGGCGCCGAAGAACTGGCGACGCGTGAGATCGAGGAGTGTGTTCATGATTGTTCGACAGGATGAACAGGAAATACTGGATTGGGAACAGGGATGTTGGCGCGGGGCAACTCGCGGGATTTCCGCTTCACCTCGACCTTGGTTTCACCGAAGTTGATCAGCAGACCGATGTCGGTGCGAGTCGACTTCAAGTAGTTGACAAGCTGAACTTCGTGGATCGGGTGCAAAGTCCGGATCGATTTCAATTCCGTCATGATGCAGTCCTCAACGAAGAGATCGGCCGCAAACGTGCCGACCACCATCCCGTCGTAAAAGACTGTGATCGGGAATTGTTGTTCGACCTTGAGCCCGAGCTTCCGCAGTTCGAGCACCATGCAGTTCTCGTAGACGGACTCCAAATAGCCGTATCCGAGCGTGTTGTACATGCGGTACGAGCACCCGATGATTTTCCCGGTCAGTTCTTCGTGTTCCATGGTTCTGATCCGGTTTTCATCCTGTTGAACCTGTCTCAGTTTCTGCTCATCCTGTCGCAAACTCAATTGCGGACCACTCGAAGGTTCGACGCGGTTGCGACGACGAACGTCGGCCGGCCCGAGTCGTCGCACTGGAACGCCAGCGTCAGCGTTCCGGAGGATGTCTCGATGTATCCCAGATGGGAGACATCCTCCCTGTTGAAGACCGTATACCCATTCGCGCCATTGCGGACGACCGCGATCCGGTAGCCGCGATCGAGCCAGGGTTTCTTGGCCAGCAGCCAGTCATGGGTTCCCGGACGGCCATCGAGCAGCGGCTCTCGTTCGAGTCCGGCCTTGTCCCCGTGTGCAATCAGAACGGCGATCCGTTCGGTGGCCTCTCGAACCTCGGCCCTGCCCTTGGACACGTAAATGGAATAACCAACCGCTCCGGCGACGCATGCGGCGCCGACAAACAGAACTCTATGGAGTCGTTTCACATTCAAAACGGCCTCAGCATCCGGCTTTCATCCTGTCAATCCTGTCGAAAAACTCTTCAGCATGATCTCTACGGCTTCGCGGCCGGTCATGCCGGGTGTAATCCCGAGCGCCTTCGCCTGCGGAGTGGCGTCCACGATCTTCGCCTCGAAAAGGTCTTCCGGCTCAACGAGCGGATTCGCCGGTGTGCCCTTCGCGATGGCGATCGCCTGGCCGAACTCCGCGGCGGTCTTCAGGTCATAAATGCCGCAGCCGACGATGCCGACCCGCGTGAGGATCGAGCAATATTGGCCGCGCTCCCATCGGTTGCTGATGCCGATGGCGGCGCCGTTCTCGAATGTCAGTTCGCGGCTCGTCGTCCGCGGGAGCACGTCGGTCACGGTTCAGTTCCGGATGAGTGTTTCGTCGAGATTCAGAACGAGGTTCGCGATCATGGTCCACGCCGCGACTTCGTCGTCGCTCGCCGCGCCCTTCGGTTTCGATTCCCCGGAGTGAACTACCTTCTTCGCGGCGGCGGGGTCCTTCTTGTAAATGGCTCGCTGCTTCTCCAGCGAAGCGATCACCAACTTCAACTCCTCGGCGTCCGGCGTTCGCGATTGCACCACGCGCCAGAGCCAAGCCACGCGATCGGAGTCGGTCTTACCGCCTTCGCTGAGCACGCGTTCGGCCAAGGCCCGCGCCGCCTCGAAGTGTTGAACGTCATTCATCAACTGAAGCGCTTGCAGCGGCGTGTTCGTGCGATCGCGGACGGAGCAGACCTGCTCGCGGTTCGGAGCATCGAAGTTCGCGAGGAACGGGTGGGGAGCCGTGCGCTTGATGAAGGTGTACAGGCTGCGGCGGTACAGCGCGGCTCCGTGATCCTGCAGATAGTAGCGGGTGTTGCTGTCGCCGTAGCCGATCGGCTCCCAGATGTTCGGCGGCTGGTACGGGTTCACGCCGCGCCCGCCGATGTCATGGTTCATGAGGCCGCTGGTGAAGAGGGCGTTGTCGCGGAGTTGCTCGGCGTCCAGCCGGAAACGCGGGCCACGGGCCAGCAGGCGGTTATCCGGGTCCTTCGCGTCGTGCTTCGAGTTGCGGCGAAATGCAGCGGACATCACGATCCGCTTCACGAGTTTTTTGGTGTCCCACCCGGTGGAACGATAATCATCGGCGAGCCAGTCCAGCAGTTCGGGATGGCTCGGCAGTTCGCCCTGCGTGCCGAAGTCCGCGCTGGTGCGAACCAAGCCGGTGCCGAACAACTGCTGCCAGATGCGGTTCACGGCGACGCGGGCCGTCAGCGGGTGTTCGTCGGACACGAGCCAGTTGGCGAGGTCGAGGCGGGTCGGCCGCGGGCTGGCGGCCTTGAGAGGCGGGAAGATAGCGGGAACGCCGGGCTGCACCGGGTCGCCGGGTTTGTCGTAGACGCCGCGAAGCATCACGAATGCGTCCCGCGGCATGCCGAGATCGCGATAAACGAGCGAACCGGGAATCGCGTCCTCGGCGATGGCACGTTCGGCTCGTGCTCGCTCGAAGGCATACTGGGCATTGCGAAGCTCAAGGTTCTTCGGACGTGCGACGAATGCGAGATAGAACGCTTTCAATTGCTTCTCGTCGCCGTTGAACTCCGGGATCGGTTTCCCCTTCACACTTTTTGACCAGACTTCGAAGGAGCCCAAAGGGTCTTTTTGAGGATCAAAGTTGCCAACGAGGTCGACAGCATCCCAATAGATGACTCCACCATGTTCTTGGAGGGTCAGTGAGGCGATGTGCTGACCATCCTTCAATCCAAGGTCGGCTGCACTGATGGAGAGCTTGGACCACTCGCCGGGAGCTGGCAGCGGGCCGATGCGGTCGCCGGGTGCACCTCCCGAGTATCCCGCGCCCACCTTCACTTCACTGCCCCACCACACCTTCTTTCCGCCTCCGAGTTGCACGCTGATCGCACTCGGCGGCTGCTTTGGATCCGGATAGACCCACGCAGAGAAACTGGCCTCCGCGCCGATGACGATGGGCCGCAGTTTGAATTGGATCGCATCCTGATGGAAGAACGTATTTGCTTGGCGCAGCACTCGGCGGCCCTTTTTGGCACCGAATGGCGGATCGGTCACCCAGTCCGCCGCGTTACGACTTGTATTGCTGCTGGTGGAAGCGATGGGAAACGTGTCGTCGAACAAAGGGACAATGCGGCCCAATTGGTCTTTCGAATCGACCGGATCCTTGTAATCGGTCTTCGCGGCCACTTCCAGTAACTTCTTCTTCGCCTCCGCTTCGGCCTTAATCGCGTCGTCCAATCGCTTCTGCTGCTCCTTCGTGGGAAGTTTCGCGAAGGGGCCCACGATCGCCACGTTGCCGTCGAGCGCGGGGTCGGCCGCGCTCAGGAAGAAAGCGTAGAGCGAGTAGTATTCCTTCGCCGAGATCGGGTCGAACTTGTGATCGTGGCACACGGCGCAGCCCGCGGTGAGGCCCATGAACGCCTGGGCCATCGTGCTCGTGCGGTCCACGGCGTTGCGGTAGATCCACTCCGTCTCGATCGAGCCGCCTTCGCCGGTCGTCACGTTGCAGCGATTGAACCCGGTGGCGACGAGTTGCTCCGGGGTCGGGTTCGGCAACAGATCCCCGGCGATCTGCCACCGTGTGAACTGGTCGAACGGCAGGTTGTCGTTGAACGCCTTCACGACCCAGTCGCGGTACTTCCACATGTACCGTTCGTTGTCCAGGTGCAGGCCGTGCGTGTCGGCGTAGCGAGCGACGTCGAGCCAGTGCCGAGCCATCTCTTCGCCGTACCGCGGCGTCGCGAGATAGCGGTCGACCATCTTCTCGTAGGCGTTCGCGCTCGTGTCCGCGAGGTACCGGTCGAGTTCCTGCAAGGTCGGCGGCAGGCCGGTGAGCGCGAACGCGACACGGCGGATGAGGGTGGTCTTGTCCGCCTCGGGCCTCGCGACGAGCCCGGCCTTTCTGATGCGTTCATCGAGGAAACCGTCGATGCTCCCGCCATCACGCTTCGGGATCGGCTCGAACGACCAATGCTTCTCGTACTTCGCTCCCTGTTCGATCCACTTCTTGATGATCGCCTTCTGCTTTGCCGTCAGTTGTTTCTTGAAGTCCTTCGGCGGCATCACGTAGCTGTCGTCGTCCGAGTTGATCCGTTCCCACGAATCGCTGTCCTTCGGGCTGCCCGGCTTGATCGCGACATTGAGCCCGCGCTTCTTGTAGGCTTCTTCGGGAAGGTCGAGTCGGAGCTTGGCCTTGCGCGTTTTCGCGTCCGGTCCGTGGCACGTGAAGCAGGCCTCGGAGAGGATCGGCCGCACGTCGCGGTTGTAGTCGATGGCATCGTCCGCCCGTGCGGAGCCGGCGAGAAACATCGTGAAGAGGAGAGCGCGTTTCATGGTGGTCAGGATACACCGGACTTGACCGCAGTGGCACAAAGTTCACGCGAAGAGGCGCCAAGTTGAAGTCCACGTGGCGGCACACCTTTTCTTTCTCGCTCCCTTCTCTTTCTTCTTCTCTGTGTGACTCCGTGTGATCTTCGTGCCCTCGTGGTGAACTCCTCATGCCCTCAGAGATTGTCGCGTTCGGAGAGGTGATGGTGCGTCTCGCTCCGCCGAGCTTCCAGCGGTTGGAACAGGCCCGTTCCCTGGACCTCGAGATCGGCGGAGCGGAACTGAACACCGCGGCCGGGCTCGTGCGCCTCGGCCGCACCGCGACCTGGGTGTCCCGCTTGCCGGACAATCCGCTCGGCAAACTGATCGCCAACCGCGTCCGCGAGATCGGCGTGGACGATTCCCACGTTCAATTCTCGGACGACGGCCGCTGCGGGCTCTATTTCCTCGAGTTCGGCGCGGCCCCGCGCGCCAGTTCCATCGTGTACGACCGCAAGGACTCGGCCATCGCGAGAGCGCGTCCCGGGATGTTCGACTGGCCCGCGATCTTCACCGGGTCGAAGTGGTTCCACGTCACGGGGATCGCGGCGGCGTTGAGCCCCGGCGCGGCGGACGCCGTGAGCGAAGCGATGATCGCCGCCAAGGCCGCGGGCCTCACGACCAGCATCGACCTGAACTACCGCTCGAAACTCTGGAGCGTGGCGGATGCGGCCCGCGTCATGGGTTCGATCCTGCCGAACTGCGACGTGCTGATCGCGAGCGAGGCGGACGCCGAACAACTCTTTCAAATCACGGGGGCGAACTTCGGCGACATCGCGGAGAAGTTGGCGAATCGATTCGGCGTGAAGATCGTGGTCGGCACGCGCCGCGAGGCGGACCTCGTGTGGATGAACAAGTTCGCCGCGATCGGCTGGCAGGCGGGTTCGGTGGTCGAATCGGCGTGGTACGAAGTGGAGATCGTGGACCGCCTCGGCGCCGGGGACGCGCTCGCCTCCGGCCTGATCCACGGCTTGCTCGACGGCGACTTGAAGAAAGGCCTCGACTACGGAGCCGCGATGGGCGCCCTCAAGCACACCATCCCCGGCGATCTTCCGTGGCTCACGAAGGACGAGGTCGAGGGCGTGCTCCGGGGCCAGAGCCTGCGCGTGAAGCGATGATCACTTCCCGAGGTTCCTCCAGATCGCGGCGGGATCCGCCGTCGTGGTCGAACTGAAGTTGCCGACCGCGAGCGAAGGGCGCCCCGTGCCGAACCAGTCGCCCGCGGCGCAGACCACGGCGTCGCAATCGAGCGTCGCCAGCGAGTGACGCTCGAACTTGCCCGGGCTCACCTGTTCGAGAAGGATCACGGAATCGACCTTTCGCGGAATGCGATCCGGGAACTTGTCCGACGGCAGGAAACTGACGGCGGCGATGCCGGGGCGGCCGGTGCCGAAAAAGTCCGCGGCCACGGCGTTGTGTGCGCCGTACATCGCGGCGATCGGATGATGTTTGAAGCGGAGTTCGCCCGCGTTCTCGAGCCACGAGATCCCGTGGTACGGCTTCAATAGATACGGCTCGTCCAGGATGTCGCCGTTCGTGTAGAGCACGTCCAACTTGCCGTCGCCGTTCAGGTCCATGAGTTCGATGCCGCTCGAACCCCAGCCGGGATGCGGGGCGGAATACAACGTGCGTTTCTTGAATCCACCCGAGCCGTCGTTCAGGAACGCGACGATGGTCTCGTGTTCCTGCGCGATCAGCGCCACGAAGTCCGGCTTGCCGTCGCCGTCGAGATCGGTCACGGGCACGTGGATGGCCCCGTGCCGCGAGTCGACTGGAGTCGGGAGGAACTGCGGCTTGCTCCAGTCGGTCGTCTCGTTCCGCAACATCAGGATCTCGCCGGTCTCGAGCAGCCCGAACGCGCCTACGATCAGGTCGAGTTTGCCGGTTCCGCGGAAGTCCGCCGCACGAACGTCCGCCACTCGGCCGACGTTTTCGAGGATCGTGATCGGGGTGAAACCGCCGTCCGGTTTTCCCTTCAGCCACACCACGCTGCCACACTTGCGGTCGGTCGGCGGGAACGAGCCGAGGTCCGCCACGAGGATGTCCGCCGTGCCGTCGCGATCGAGGTCGACGACCTCGGCGTGAGCCGGGTACTTGAGTTGGGCGAGCGTGCGCCATGCGGGCTTGGGGTCGCTCGGCTTCAGCAGCAGCACGCGGCCCGATTGCATGTCGCAGGCGAGGAGCGAGGGCGGGCCGGCATCGAGTTTCGCGGACGTGAGGTGCGAGATCGCGGGGCGGCCGCCGTTCGCCACGTTGGGATAGGAGAGCCGGTCGAAGCGCAGCGGCAGCGGTCGCCCGGCGGGCGTCACCTCCGCATGAGGCAACTTCTCGGGAGCCTGCTTTTCGTAATACTGGACGACCGCTTCGAACGGCGGCGGCTTCAGCGGCAGCCCGGATCGCTCGAAGAAGCGGAACCCGCGCTCGACCTCGCTGCGCCAGTGCTCGCGGGGGAACGTGCTCGCCGGCGGGTACGCGTGGCACGACCCGCCGCAAAACGTGTGGACCTGCTGCTCGATGTCCGCGGGGGGCGGGGGCGGCGTCGCCGGGTCCGGCGGTGGCGGCTCCGGAGGCTTCGAGCATCCCGCGGCGATCATCGCGAGGCAAAGCAGCGTCGTTCGCATGGGTCACTCACGGGCGGTTCCGCAGGGCCTTCCGATATCTTACGGCGAGGGGGCGGCCGGGATGCGTGGCCGAAGGGCCGAAATGCTCCGCGTATCGTTCCAAGGCGCGGGCGAAGTCGCGTTCCGCGTCCACGATCGCCCCGCGTTCGAGGTTCAGCAAGCCGCTCAACGCGTGAAGGTCGCCTCGGACGGACGCGAGGAACATCGTCTGGTTCACGTTCGCGGCCCAGGTTTCCCGCTCGATGTGAACGACTGCACGGCTCACGGGCGAGGCGGCGCTCAGTTCCGAAAGCGCCGTGCGGAGGTACGCGGACCGCACGTTCGGCAACGCGATCGACTGCACTTCGGACAACTGCTCGCGAAGGCGAGCGAGCGCGGCTTCGGCCGGTCCGTACTGCCCGGCCGCGGATCGCTGGCAGAAGTCGAACCAGTTGAACGCCGGAAGCGCGTAGCGCCACGCGGAGCCGTTCTTCACGCCGCCGGGAAGCGTGAAGAGATCCAAGGCGAAGGTTCGCTCCGCGAGCCCGTCCAGGAACGTGCGGGCATCCGCAAGCCGGCCCGTCTGCAGCAGCAGGTCCAGCAGCATCCGCGACCCTTCGATGCCATAGAGATCGGGATGGGACTTGAGAAGCGTGTCGAGCGCGACGGCACCGAGGCCGAGTTCGCGGGCGATGCGGGCCTTCTGAAGCGGGTTGCCGGAGAGTTCGTCCGTGTGAACGCGGAATCGGTTCTCGGCGTCGAACAGGGCCAGTTCCAGACGCTCGATTTCCTCATCGAGTTCAGGTCGATTCGTGAGGCGGCGCTGCTCGCGGCGATGCCGCAACGCGAGATCGATCATGCGGCGTTCCCCGAACGCCCCCGCGAGAAGCTCGTGCGCCGCGGCGTTGTCCGGATAGGCGATCAGCGCCTGTTGCAGCGCCCCGACCACCTGCACGTGGCGAAGGTACTTCGCGAGCGTGAACTCGGACGAAGCCACCGCCACCCACGAGGATCGGCTTTCAAAGAGATACGCACGAGCGAGCGCGACCCAGACATCGTCTCCGCGCGGGCTCGCGGCCAGGCTCGACCGCGAGGCACGAATCGCGAGCAGCGGCAACGCGGGGGAACGCTCCGGCCCGCGGACCCGTTCGAAAAGGCGGAGATACGTCGCGGCCGCATCGCCCTCCCAATTCCGTGGCGGCTGCCGGTGCGCCGCGAGGTTCCACCACTCGGCGGCTTCGTTCAAACTCGCGAGGTCGGGAGCCAACGACCCATCGCGAACGAATGCGGATCGCTCGGCGTCGAATTTCGGGTGCGGCGTTCGCCGATCGATGATGACCTGCGAACCGGTCACTTCGTCGATCGACGACTCCGCCTCCACCTCGTTCACCGTCGCGATGGCATAATCGAATCGAAGCTCCGGATCGAGCCGCGTGAAGAGTTGAAGCCGGGAATCGACGCCGCCCAACGCCCGCGGCGCGAACCACACCAGATGATGCGCCGTCTCCGGGTTCGGCGTGAACGCCCCGGGGTCCCCATACCCGTTGAAGCGTTCCGCGGCACGAGCGAGTGAGGCATCGGGCACGATCTGCCACCCAAGCGCGCGATCGCGAGCGGAGCCGCTCTGCAGCCAGCCCGGCCACGAGAGCAGCGTCAGAAACATGGCGAGCGCGAGGGCGAGGCGCCGACCCGTTCGTGGGAGCGCGTTCGGCCCGAGGGCTTCCCCAAGGTTCATCGCGAGAATCGGCCCGGCGACCGCGGCGAAGAACGGGACCAACCTCGCCTGCCAGCAGGCGAGCGCCGCCAACGGCAACCAGACCGCGAGACGTGGATCACGGATCGCTCGGCGGTTCAGCACGAAGCTGATCGCGCCGAGCCCGAGCAGCACGGGAAACGCCCACGACGCGAGGCCCGTCAGCTTCCATGGGCTGGCGAAGAACCCGGCGAAGTACGGGTTGTTCCGCAGCGGGTCGTTCCAAACCGTGGGGTCGAGTTCGGGCGGAAGCGAGAACGCCCTTACATGATGCGGGTTGATCAGACATGCGAGGACGCTCAGCGCGATCGTCCAGCGATGCCGCGTCGTCAACGCGAGCCCCAACCCGAGGACGAACCATGCGTCCACGTTCACCCAGTACAGCAGAAGAATCGGCAGCCAACGGCGCCCGCGGCCGCTCGCCATCTCGAAGCCGATCGCCAGGAGCAGGATCGAGAGACATTGCGGTTGCACGAGAAGCCGCGGGCTCATCGCCAGGATCGCGAACATCGTCGTAAGGCACGCGAGCCACACCGGGGCTCCGCTCCGCAACCCGATCCGCACCATGATGCCGGCGAGGAGCGCGACACCGAAGGCCTTGATGGCCACGAGCGTGGCGCCGCCGGCCGCTTCGAACACGCGGTACGCGACGAGGTCGAACAGCCACGAGTGATGGACCCAGTACCGACCGAGCGTGAGAGCCGAGAACGGATCGCGGCCGATGGTCCATTCTCCGGACGCGACGTGGCGACCGGACGCGAGATGCAGCCAGAGGTCGGAGTTGGTCGCGGGGAACGACGCGGCGAGGAACGCGAACGCGATCGTCGCCGCGACGAGAAACGAATCCGCCCGCGTTCGCGGAGAGGTCACGACTTCCACACGGCCACCTGCCCGGTCTTCAACGACTGATTCGCGAGGTGGGCCGCGGCCGCGGACCCGACGCCGGCCTCCGCCGGGCAACTCGGCTTCTTTCGAGCCCGAATCGCTTCCACCCAGTTCAGCAGGTGCAGCAGTTCGCCGTCCGGCTTGTCGTAGAAATCGAGGCCCTTCCGCGGATCGGTTCCGAGCACGAGCGAACTCGGTTCCAGTTTCTTGTCGCGGTCCGGGATCACTTCATAACGGCCGCGGTCGATGTAGAGCGTTCCTTCGCTTCCCATGAACTCGACCATCGACCCGCTCCGGTTGTTGCTGAACGTCCCCTCGAAGTGCACCTGCACCTGCTTGTCCGGGTAGCGGAGCAGCGTCTGAACCGTGTCCGGAGTTTCCCACACGTCCTTGGCCGAGAAATAGTCGCCGATGCTGGAGGCGGAGTGCGGATGATCGAGGTCGAGAATCCAGTGCACGACATCGATCCAGTGAACCATCAGATCGGTGAAGATGCCGCCGCCGAAGTCCCAGAACCAACGCCACTGGCGGAAGCGGTAGCCATCGAAGGGTTGCTGCCTGGCGGCGCCGAGGAATCGCTTCCAGTCCACGGTCTTCGGGTCGATCTGATCTTTGAAGCGCTGGGCGCGGGCGGCGTTGCGGTTCCACGTGCAGTGAACCTTGTGAACGGTTCCGATGTGGCCCGAGCGCACGAGTTCGTGCGCCTTCGCGATGTGGGTCATGCTCCGTTGCTGCGTGCCGACCTGCACCACGCGTTTGTGCTTGTTCTGCGCCTCGATCACGGCGCGGCCTTCGCTCAGGTCGTGAGTCAGCGGTTTCTCGACGTACACGTCTTTGCCCGCGGCGCAGGCCGCGATCGTAAGCGGCACGTGCCAGTGATCCGGGGTGGCGATCAACACCGCGTCCACGTCCTTGCGCTCGAGCAAGGCTTCATGGCTTGAGGTCCCCAGGGCGCCCCGGTCCGCGAGATTCAACCCGGCGTCGCGGTTCGCGTCCCAGACGTCGCACACGGCGACGATCTTCACGTTGGGCAGATTCGGGAACGACTTCAGCAGGTGACGGCACCGCCCGCCGACGCCGATGAGCCCGACCTGGAGCGTGTCGTTGGCCTTGAATCCGCGGGAGGTCTCGGCGAAAACCGCGGCCGCGCTCCCGGCCAGAAATTCCCGACGATCCACGAACGAAGACATGGGAGAGGCTCCTGGTGATCGAGTCACTTCGGCTTCGTGAGTCCCTCTCGTACCCTCGCGAGTTCGGCATTGGCCTCGCTCGGGTCGACGGACAATCGCGCGGCATGTTCGAGGAACGGTATCGCTTCGACTGGTCGCTGGCGCCGAATGTGAATCTCGGCCATCGCGCGATGCGTATTCGGATCGGACGGATTGGCGTCGATCGCCAAGCGACAGATGCGGGCCGCGGAGTCGAGGTCGCCCAGCCTCGACTCCGTCCTGGCCAGCGAAAGCAACGACTTCGCGTGGCTCGGAGCCCGCGTCAACGCGGTCTCGAAGGATTTCTTCGCGCTCCGGTATCGATCACGGGCTCCGTCCGAATCGCGAGAGGCGAGTCGTTCCGCCAATTCGTATTGAATCCGACCGCGCAGATGATGCGATTCGGCGCGTTCCGGATCGCACTCGATCGCGAGTTGGGCCACGCTCTCGGCTTGCTCCCAACGTTCGAGTTGAACGAGCGCCGTGGCATAAGTGGAGTGGGTCTGGACGTCCGGGTACATCACGCTGTTGTTCTGGAGCAGTTTCAGTGCCTCTTCGATCTGTCCCGCCTGCATCAGAGCCGCAGCGTGGTTCATGGTGTTCGTACGCCCCGCGACCCGCGACTGAACGGTGGCGAGAAACGGATTGGGCCAGCGTGCGGCGGGCAACTCGGCCTGGCCCGGTGTCGTGTGCGCTTCCGCTCGCTTGTAATCGCCCGTTCGCCGATACGCCTCGGCGAGCAAATGGCGAACGTTCGCCTGCAGCATCGGCACATCGAGCAGCGGCTTCAACCGCTCGATGGCCGCCGCTGCCTCGCCGAATTGAAGTTCAATCGCTCCCAGCATGTAGCGGGCTTGTGGGCTCGAGGGGTTCCGCCCGAGTTCTTCCGTCACCCATCGCTTCGCCACGTCGATTTCCCCGCGCTCGCGATGATGATCCGCGAGGGTGACGCGAACGGCGGAAGCCTCGTCCCGCGCCGTGGCGAGTGTGAGGGCCCGCTCGAATCGTTCTCGCGCGAAGTCGGGATCGGAGCGTTGCCGAATCAGACCCTGGAGGTATGGCCACGCGGCTTTCTCCGGCTCGAGGCGTTCCGCTTGCTCGAAGCAGCGACAGGCTTCGCCGGTGAGATCGTTGGCGAAGAACGAATGCCCGAGATCGCCCCACGCCTTCGGGGAACGGGGATCGGCGAGGACTTTGGCGCGTTCGACGTTCAAGGCCTCGACGACGGCTTCGTCGTCGACACCGGCGGGTACGGCGGGCGGTTCGGCCGGCGGGGCTTCGCGCCGCGACCATATCGCGAATCCGGCGACGGCGACCGCCAACGCGACAAAGACCGTCAGGACTATTCTCCTGGGGCTCATGGCGTTCGCTCCGGACGTCCGGAGCCCTTCTCGATTCGCAGATAACGATCGACGCCGGGAACTGGGAACGACTCGCGTGAACCGTTGGGCCAGGCCACGATCAACGATTCCACCGCCGTCGAATCGCCAAGCCCAAAATGGACCGATGCGGGCCCGGCGGACAGATAGCTCAGGCACGTCGAGACGAGTCGAGTCTGTGTTCGCCCACCATGTTTGAGATCGACGACGGCGCCGAGGCTGGGGCCGTTGAGGGCCGGATCGATCGCATGGACTCCGAGCCAATGGCCCGACTCGGGGCAGACGTTCCGGTAGAGTCTGGCCTCGCCTCCGGCAGTCGTCAGCAGGAGGTCCTGAGCGCCGTCGTTGTCGAAATCCCCGCTTGCGAGCCCGCGGCCGACGGAGGGCATGCCGCAAATCGAGCGGATGTTCGCGGAGAGATCCTTGAATTGGCCGTTACCGAGATTCCGGAAGACTTGGTGCCTCTCGGCATAGGGGCTCCAGTGATCCGGGCCGAGTGCATCGGATTCGCGTTTCACGCGGCCATTGGCAACCGCCAGGTCGAGGAATCCGTCACGATCGAAATCTTCGGTCACGACGCCGAATCCCGTGCCGCGCCACTTCGAACTTGCGAGTCCGGACCGATGCGTTCGGTCCTGGAAGTAGCCGCGACGATCCTGCAGCCAGAGCGTGTTCGTCTCGACACCGAGATGGGTGACGTAGAGATCGGGCAGGCGGTCGTTGTTGAAGTCGCCCAGCGCGACGCCCATTCCGGCGAATGCCTCGCCCATGTTGGTGAGGGCGACGCCTCGCGACACGGATTCGTCCTTGAAAGTGCCGTCGCCCCGGTTCATCCAAAGTCGATTGGGTTTGCCGTCGTTGGCGACGAAGATGTCCGGCCATCCGTTGCCGTCCAGATCGGCCACCGCGACTCCGAGCCCGGGCCCGGGCACATCGCTGATCCGAGTTCGCAGGCTGACATCCTCGAAGCGAATGACGCCGTCCGGACTCGGGCCCAGGTTGCGAAAGAGCCTCGCGGAGGTGCCGGCGAAATTCGAGGGGCTGCAGTAGTCGAGCGTCTTCGTTTTCGAGCGGCACTCCCAACTCGGATCATAGGCCACATAGTTCAGCACGAACGCGTCCTGATGCCCGTCCTTGTCGTAGTCCAGAAAGGCTGCGGACGAACCCCACTGGGCATTGCGAATGCCTGCGGCCTCGCTGATGTCCTCGAACTTCATTCCGCCGAGATTTCGGAACAGGCGTGTCCGGAGGTACGCGGTGATCAGGATGTCCGGGCGGCCGTCCCGATCCACGTCCGCGATGGCCACGCCCATGCAATAGTCGCTGAATTCCAAGCCGGAGCCGCGGCTAACGTCCTCGAATGTGCCATCGCTTCGCTGCCGATAAACGGCATTTCGGTGCGGCGAGCCAGGTCCCCCGTTGTTCAGGAGGAGCAAGTCGACCCGCGAGTCGCCATCGAAATCGTGGACGGCGCATCCGGAGCCGACGATCTGCGGCATCAGATGCTTCTCGATCGCTCCCGCGTCGTGGTGAAACCGAACGCCGGATCGCTCGGTGATGTCCACGAACCAGTCGGGGCCGTCCGCTTTCGCTTCCGACTCGGCCGGCGGTGTCGATTCGGGAGGTCTCGAAGAACAGCCGAGGAGAACGAACAGGAAGAGTGGAGAGGCCAGCCCGATCAGGCGTCTTCGACACGTGGACATGACGTTCTCGGAGAGAGAGTAATAAAATCCTAAGTGCCCCCGCGCGGTTCTTCAAGCGTGAGGCAAACCCCGGAGGCGGACATGATTCACTTCGCAGGCGAACGCCGATTCCCGCACCCCGCGGGCACGTGTTTCGCAAAGCTGTCCGACGCGGCGTTCCTCGTGAGTTGCCTGGCCGACGCGGACGTGAAGGACGCGAGCCTGGATCGCGTCGTGTGGAAGCTCAAGCCGAAGCTGTCGTTTCTCACCGGCAGCTTGGACGCGAGCGTGGACGTGACGTCCCGTGAAACGGACCGCGCCGCGGACTTTCGCATCGTGACGAAAGCCATCGGCGCCTCCAGCACGGTGACCGCCCGCCTGAGCTTCCAAGGCTCCGACACGGGCACGACCGTGACGTGGGCCGCGGATCTCGTCGAGGTGACCGGACTGCTCAAGATGGTGCCGAAGGGGTTGCTTCAGGGCACCGCCGAGAAAGTGATCGAAGACACGTGGCAAGCCATCGAGGCGAAGCTTACTTCGCCTTCGCAGACGCCTTGATGCCCTTGGCGTTGAGCCAGAGGCGGGCGAGCGTCACAGTGAGGCCCTGCGGGCCGGCGCCTTCGCCCTCCACGGCCGTTCCTTCCGCCACCAGCTTGCCGATCCACGCGCCGTCCGGCTTGCGGCTCATGCTGATCTGCGTGCCGAGCGGCAGCATGAGGATGGCTTCGCCCTTCTTCGGGATCTCGGCGGCCGCCAGCTTGTGCGCCTCGTTCAGCTTCGCGACGCAGTCGGGGCATCGGGTCTTCTGGAATTTCGCGAGCCGCTGGGCCCGGTACTTGTCCACGGCGAAGTGCTGAAATTCGCAGAGGCAGCCGCAGGCGCGAGCCACTTGGGGCCGAGCCACAATCTCACCCGACGGTACCGCCATCGCATCGTCTCCTCCGCGCCGGGCACGCGCTTGGGCAGTTTACGAACCGCTTGCCCTCGTGTCGCCCCGCGGCTAAAACTCCGCTCCACGACCCTCTTCGAGCCACACACATGCCCCTCGCGAAAGACACGATCGGCGTCGGCTTCATCGGCGCCGGCGACATCTCCATCCTCCATGCCGCGGCCGTGAAGAAGTGCCCCGGAGCGAAGCTCGTCGGCCTCTGGAACCGCGACCAGACCCGCGCCAAGAACCGCGCCGCGGACTTCGGCTGCACCAACTACGCCACGCCCGAGGCTCTCGTCGCCGATCCGAACATCGACGCGGTCTTCATTCTCACGAACCTCGAAACCCACCTTCAGTACACGAAACTCGCCCTCGAGGCCGGCAAGCACGTGCTCGTGGAGAAGCCCGTCGGCGCCTGCGTGGCCGAGATCGAACAGATGAACGCCGTCGCGAAGGCGAAGAACCTCGTGTGCATGCCGGGCCACAACTATATCTACGAATCGAGCATGATGCGCACCCACGAACTCGTGGCCAACGGCGACCTCGGCACGATCACGTCCGCCTACGTGATGTACAACATCCACCATCCCGAGGAAGTCGCGAAGCGATATCCCGGCGTCGTGCGGCAGATCCTCACCCACCACTCGTACATCCTCCTCTACCTCGTCGGCAAGCCGGTCGAACTCTGCGCCATGAAGGCGACGCTGCACTACAAGGAGTACACGGAGGAAGACATCGCCATGGTGCAGATGCGGCTGGCGAACGGCGCCCTCGCCCACTTCTGCGCCAGCTTCGCCGCGGACGACCACGCCGCGGACCCGTGGACGGTCATGGTGAAGGTCATCGGCACGGCCGGCAGCACACGCTACAGCTACCGCGACCACGTCGAGATCAAGCCGGGGCTCGTTCACAGCCAGACGTACACCGCCTACCAGGGATCGGTGATGAACGAGGTGAAGTTCTTCCTCGTGGACTGCCTGCGGCTTGGCGAGAAGCCGCTCTCCACGCTCGACGACGCGATCACGGCGCAAAAGATGATCGAGGCCGCGGAGGAATCGATCCGCAAGAAGAACGTCGTGGCGCTGGCGTGAACGGGGCCGCTCATGTTCCCCGAGCCGTGGTTCGAATCCGGTGCGGTGACGGCCGAGGCCGCGGCGGCCTTCGAGGGGTACGCCCGTCGCGATCCCGGTCGCACTCGGCGACACTGGCTCTGGCTCGCCTTTCAGGATCATCTCGAAGAGCACGGCCCGCTCCCGGCGGACCGCTGCCGCACGCTCTACTCGCTCGGCGAACGCGAGCCGGACCGCAACCTCGGCATGGCGATGATGTGCGCCATTCTGTATCAGCGGCAGTGCCCGACGGACGTGAAGCGACGTGCGGAGGCTGGAGCGTTCGAATTGCGCCGGGCCATCAGACTCGGGCCACGAGGATCGCCAGAAGGAACGCGAGAAGCGTGATCGCCGCGGCTGCCCAACTCCACGAACGCGGCGGACAGGGGCGGAAGTAGCCCATGGCGTCAGGAACCTGCCGCACGGCGTCGACGCGACCGAAGCACGACAAACGCGAGGCTGCCGCCCAGGAGCAGGGCGAGGCCGATGCCCAATCCGAGATTCGGGTTCAAGCGAGTGTCCGATTCCACGGCGGGGGCCGAGGTCGGTTCTTCGGCGCCGGGAATCGTCAGGCGGACGTCGTCCCGATGGCCGGCGGATTCGACCGTGATGCGGTAGCGGCCGGGGCTCGGCTTCGGGAATGACCAGAGCCCGCGGTCGTCCGTCGTTCCCGAGGCGATCGACTCGCCATCCGAACGGGTCACGGTGACGCGGGCACTCTGGGCCGGAGTCTCGTCGTCGAAGTAGGCTTCGACGCGGATCGGATCCGCTTCGGCCTTCACCTCGGCCTTGAGGTCGTGGGCGCCCGCCGGGGCGGACGCCAGCAGAAACGCGACGACGAAAGTGGTGTTACGAATCACGAAGGCATCATACTGGCGGAGCGGCCCCCGGCCAGTCGCCCCGCCGGCCGAGTCACCGCTTCGCGGCGGCTTGCAGTTCGAGGCAGTGGCCCTCGAGGTCGCGGTTGCCGAGAACGCGGGCCTTGGCCAAACCCTTCTCGGCGAAGTACAGGGCTTTCTCGCCGTTCTTCAGCCGCAGCATTTCTTCCGCGGCCGTGGTGTAGAACTTGCCCTCGTCCGGGTGCTTCGCGATCAGCGAGTCGAACGCGGCGACAGCCCCATCCAGGTCCTTGGCCTTCACGTACAGTTGGGCCTTCTTCAGCCCGTACTCGACGGCACGGGCGCCGCCGTTGTGGTCCGCGTCGAACTGCTCGCCCTGCGTCGCGACTTCGATCGCTTTGGCCGCGCCGCCCTCGGCTCCGGCCCCGAGGATCGCGGTGGCGTACAGCGGGTAGCGGTCCGGCTTCGCGGGGTCGTGCGGCTTCAGGATTCCGGCCTGGGCGAAGGCCACGGCGAGTTCCCGCGCATCGAGCTTGAGCGCGGCTCGCATCGCCTGTTCGAGTTGGTCCACGCTCGCCGCCGCGACATCGAGCGCAGCCAGTTCGGCGGCGTTCATCGAGGCGATGTCCCGCGCGGCCGACTTCGGCGGAGCCGCGGGCGCGGGGGGAGGAACGTCCACCGGGACCTTCACGTTCGGCGGCGGGGCGCTCACGTACTCCAGCCCCAACTTGTGCCGCAGGTTCGAGAAGTCGTACACCTCGATCGGCGCGGTCGCTTCGCCGATCTTCTTGTGCGGCACGATGCCGGTGAAGCAGTCTTCCACGAACTTGATCGCGCCGAAGACGCGCTTCCTCATCAGGCTGCTGCCGACCGCGTCGACCGGCGAATTCCCCCCGAGGGACTTGCGGGCGCGGTGCAACCAGACATCCTCGAAGTAGTGCCGGGCGCGGTCGCGGAGTTTGTCCTCGGCCTGCTCGATGCTGGACGTCTGTGTCGGGTAGGCCAAGGCTTCAAGCGCGACATCGCCGAAGTTCGCCGGAGTGGTCATCTCCTGGGGCGACTCGACGGCGAGGTTCACGCGTGTGCGGAAGTCGTCCGCCACCGCGGCGACCGTATCGCGGGACGGATGCGAGAAGCGGATGAAACCCTGAGCGATGTGGCCCTTCGCGACTACCCGCGCCATCTTGACGCCGCCGACGGCCAGGAGGCTCGGCAGTTCCTCGACGAGCATGAAGGACATGTTCCCGTTTTCGGGGTCCTGCTGGACGCCGAGCAGGCGGCCGGCTTCGGCCAAGCCCTGCAGCCAGCCCATGATCGGCTGCGGGTCGCGAATCGGGAACGCGAAGGAATGCTCGAGTTCGTCCGCATCGTTCTCCATGCCCTGGCCGCAGCGGAGCACCTCGCAGAGAGCCGCGGCTTCTTCCGCGCGATGGTCGTCCGTTTCGAGTTCGACGGACTTGTACAGCGCCTCGACGGCCTTGGGTTGTTCGCCAAGCCACGCCAACGTGAGTCCGAGGTTGAACCAGGCGGCGGGATCGTCCGGCGTCTGGGTCGTGAGCGTCTCGAAGGCCTTGCGGGCATCGGAGAGCCGGCCCGTGGCCGCATCCGCCGCCACGGGCTTGGCGGTGGGCCGATAGGAGTAGGCTTTCTTGGCGCAATGGGGAAGCCGGGCCTGCGGGCCGAACAGCGCTTCGAACTGCTCCCGCGCCTCGGGTTCGCCGGGGAGGAAGTTCACGAGGCGTTCCATGGCCGCACGGGCGGCCACCGGCCGGTTCATCATCAACTCGAACCGGAAGATGCGGTCGTACACCTCGGCGAGCGAATCGCGAGCCTCGGGATCGTACGCCTCCGCGGCCTTGCGGAAGAGGATCAGCGCTCCGATCATCTCCCCTTCGTTCAGGCGGAACATGCCGCGCAGGAAATGGGCCATGCCGAAGTTCGGGTTCAGCTTCAAGGCCTGCGTGAGGGCTTCCTCGGCCTGTTCGACGAGTTTGTTCCGCTCCTCCTCCGAAGCCACCTGGCCGGCGGAGTTGTAGAGGAACTGTGCGAAGTAGCCCCAGACGGCGGGTTGATCGGGATGACTTTGCGTGAGCTCGCGAATGGTCTGCGTCGCCGCCTCGTGCTGATTCACACGCTCCTGGCCGAACGCCTTCTCGACCTGCGGGTAGAACGCGGTGCAGCACCACTTGAACTTCTTGCCGCTGCCGCAGGGGCACGAGACGTAAGGATCGAGAGGCATTGTTGTTCCAGAATGGGACGCGAGGCCGGGCCGGTTCCGCGGGTCGTGCGGATTCCGCCGGTCGTTCCGCTCAAGATAGAAGTTGCGGCCGAGAGCGAAAACGCCCGCCGAGGAGTTTGACTCGCACTGAACGCGTCCTACGGTTCGATGGGGGGAATGGCCCGACTCGCAGGCCGTTCCTGCAGCACAACCGCATCCGAAGGACTGCCGAACATGGTGACCAGCGATCTCGGCGCATGCGAATGGTTCGTGTGGGACGTGCGCCGAAGCGGCCTGATCGACCGCGGCCCGCTCGACGCCATCGTGGGCGAGTACTTGAAGCGGAACCCGCGGGCCGAGGCTCCGTCCCTCGCCGAGCACCTCGTCGAACAAGGCGCCATCACCACGTTCCAGGCCGAGCGCATCCTCAACGGCAAGAGCCAGGGCCTCGTGCTCGGGCCGTTCGTGCTCCTCGACGCGATCGGCTCCGGCAGCATGGGGCAGGTGTACAAGGCGAGTTCGAAGAACGACTCGAACCACTACGCGGTGAAGGTGCTGCCGCGCCGCAGCATGTGGAACGTGCGCCTGGCGCGGCGGCAGGTTCGCTCCTTCTCGAACTTCCAACACCCCGCCGTCGTTCCGTTCATGGACGTGGGCACCGCGGGCGGCCTCCACTACCTCACGTGGCCGCTCGTCGAGGGGACCGCTCTCGACACGCTCGTGGAGCACCACGGGAAACTGCCGCACGCGCAAGCCGCTCTCTATGGCGTGCAGATCGCTCAGGGCCTCGCCGTGGCCCACCAGAACAATCTGTTCCACGGCTTGCTCAAGCCCTCGAACGTGATGATCGGTTCGGACAACCAGGCCCGCATCCTCGACTTCGGCATCGGCTCGCTCCTCGTCGAGAACGAAGGCGAATCGCTGGTGGACACCATGTCCACGGCGAACACCCTGACGAGCGGCTTGGACTGCGCTTCGCCCGAGTCCATCATGGAACCGACGAACCGCACCCCCGCCGGCGACCAATACAGCCTCGGCTGCACGCTCTACTTCTGCCTCACGGGCCGCGTGCCGTTCCCGGAAGGATCCGCCGTCGAGAAAATGATGGCGCATCAGGCCAAGGAGCCGATGGAAATCACCGAGTTCGCCCCGGACGTGCCCGCCGGACTGATCGAGGTGGTGAAGAAACTCATGGCGAAGACCCCCGAGGAACGCTACACGGGGTGCGATGAAGTGGTCGAGGCGCTGGAACCGTACCTCGGCGACGTGCGTTCGATCCCCGGCGGCGCCCCCGGCTCGGGCCGAATCGGCATGAATGGGATCGGTCGTGGCTCAGGCGGTTCCTCGGGCCGCATGCCCGGTCTCGGCAATCGGCCGAGCGTGAAGCTGCCGAGCGCGGGCTCGCACCCCGGCTCGAAGATGCCGCCGCTTTCGAATCCGGGCGGGAAACTGCCCGCACGGCCGGCCGCCGCCGCGGTGCTCGAACGTCCCGGAGTGAAGATCAACCCGATGCCGAGCAATGGCTCGCACCCGGGGATGAAGCCGCTGCCGCCGGCTCCGGCGGGCCCGAAGACGCAGACTCCGCCGCCGGCCCGCGGGCCGAGCCTTCCGAGCCGCGCCTCGCTTCAGGCCGGGTTCCAACCCGATGCCGAAATGGAGGCCCCGGTCTCGACCGCGACGCCGCTGGAGACGCCGATCCCCGGCCGCGCCCCGGCTTGGACCGAAGATCAACTCAACGAGAGGAAGAGCGCGTTCGGCCCCGTCGGCATGGTCGCCGCGGCCATGTTCATCATGGTGGCCGTGTATCTTGGAACGACGCTGCTCATGAAGTGAGACTTCGGCGCTGATCCGAAGTTCAATTTGATCTGCCGCGGAGGCGGTCCGCAATCCACCCTCACCCATCGTGAGGGTGTTCGCGTTTCATGCCGCCTGATGCCCGTGCGGCGAGGATCGCGGCCCGAATCACTTTCCGCCGACGACCATGCTTCGCCAGTGTCGGGTTTGATTCGACCGGTAGCGGGTCAAGGCTTCGTCGTGGGTGCCGCCCTGGCAGTCCTCGAGATCGGCGGCGGTGATCGTTTCGCAGCACGCGGGTTCGGCGGTTCCATCCGCACGCACCCACGGAATGAGCGAGAGCCCGGAGAGAACCAAGCCCAACGCGAGCAGTCGGCGCATCGTCATGATCGTCCTCGCGGCATCCATGCCGTTTGCGGGCATAGCGTGGCCTTGGCCGGAAATCAACCAAAAACTTGATGGGGGGCGTGCGGAATTTTTGCGGCGGATCCGCTCTTGGGTGGCCCCGGCTTCCAGCCGGGGCTCCTGTCGGGGGCAGCTTCCTTCGAAGTCTTGGGTGGCCCCGGCTTCTAGACGGTGGGTGGCCCCGGCTTCCAGCCGGGGCTCCTGGCGGGGGCAGCTTCCTTCGAAGTCTTGGGTGGCCCCGGCTTCCAGCCGGGGCTCCTGTCGGGGGCAACTTACTTCGAAGTCTTGGGTGGCACCGGCTTCTAGCCGGTGGGTGGCCCCGGCTTCCAGCCGGGGCTCCTGTCGGGGGCAACTTCCTTCGAAGTCAGCCACCCTCGGAAGGAGCACCGGCTGGAAGCCGGCACCACGCAGATGGAGCATTGCCAAAAACCATGAGCACACCACTTGATGGTGTGTGGCCCGCGTTTTTCTCAAGCCCCGCAGGGTCCGCGGCCGATTCTTACGACTGAGTGGAATTCCGCCCCGTGGTCAGGACGGCCGATCGGGGAGCGTAGGAGGCGCGAGCGTGCGACGGCGGCCGGACGCACTGCTGACCATCGGCTTCGCCGCCCTCCTGGTGGTGGGCTTGGCCGCGCCCCACGCCCACGCTCAGGACGCCTATCACTGGCCGCATCGCACCTTCTCCATTCCCGTCAACGTCGAACGAATCAACGCCGGCGACAACAAGCCGACGCACCTGCAACTTTATTCGTCGCTCAATCGCGGCGCCTGGAAAGAGGGCGCCAAGCTTCCGCTGAACGGGCTCGACGACGTCGGCAACGGCCGCAAAGGGTTCAAGTTCACCGCGGATCGCGACGGCGAATACGAATTCAGCGTGATGTACCACTACGCGGGCGGAGACACGAGCCCTCGCCGCGTGGACGACCTCTCGCCGATGCTCGCGGTCGTGATCGACACCACGCCGCCAAGCGTGCGGATCGCCGCCACCGGGAACGGCGTGAAGTGGGACGCCCAGGACGACAATCTGGACGCCCGCAACGTGAAGCTCGAAGCGAAGCTCCCCTCCTGGTCCGAATGGCGCCGCGTGAACGACCGCGATTTCAAAGGGAATGACAGCTACGCCTGGAAGCTGAATCCCGGACAGACGCTCGACGTCCGAGTGACGGCGAAGGACAAGGCCGGCAACGAAGGAAGCTCGGCGATCGTTCGCGTGCCCGGAAACGAAGCCATCGGCGCCTCGTTCCCGAAGTTGCCCGCAGGCGGCGGCTCCGATTGGCCTCCGATCACGAACCTGCCCCGCGACCCGATCGGCCCCGCGAACAGCGGATTGCCCAAGCCGCGCATCGAGTACGTTAACGGCACCGCGATCACGGTCGACTACACGATTCAGAAGGCAGGTCGCTCCGGCGTGAAGTCCGCCTCGCTCTTCGTTCAGAAGGACTCCGCCGCGTGGGAGTTCGCCAAGAAGTTCGAGATCAGCCCGCCCGCGGACACCGGCAAGGTGCTTTCGCTGAGCTACCTCGCGGAGAAGGAAGGGCTCTACGGTTTCTTCGTGGCTCCCGAGAGCGGCGCGGGCGTGAAGGCCGATCCGCCGCGCCGCGACGATTCGCCCATGCTTTATGTCGTGGTCGATCGCACGGAGCCCTATGTGAAGGTGACCGGCATCCGCGTGATCCCCGGCGGCGTCCGCGGGCCGCTCGTCGAGATCTCGTGGGAGACGAACGATCAGAACCTGATGGCGGACCCGATCACGCTGGAATACTCCATGGACAAGGACGCGGCGGCGTGGAAGGAAGTGAAGTACCGGTTGCCGCCGGGTCAGGAGCGGCCGGACGCCGTGGGACAGAAGCGCTACGTCGGCACGTACACGTGGGAAGTGCCGGACGAGACGTTGTGGAAGTTTCACGTGAGGATCCGCTCCGTGGACAAGGCCGGGAACACGGGCAAGGATCAGTGGAAGGATGAAGTGATCGTCGACTTGGAGAAGCCGGCGGCGGGGATCACGGGGGTTCGCGGTGCGGGCGGCGGCGGATCGCTGCCAAGCCCCGGACCGAGCCCGAGCCCCAGCCCGATTCCGGAGACGCCGCCGAAGACGCCCGAGAAGCCGAAGTCTCCGGACCTGCCGACCATTCCGGACTGACGCGGCTTTCGCCCGCCGGAGTTCGACCGGATGGCGGCGTATATTGATCGACATGGGCGGCGAGTCGAGTCTGACGTTCGAAGCGGCGCCGGTCCACGACTCGGCCGTCGAACTTTGCCCCGCTCCGGACGCGTGGTCCGTCGCTCGCCGCCTCGCACATCTGCCTCATCTTCTGTTTCTCGATTCCTCCGAGCGACATCCGGAGCGCGGTCGTCACTCGTACGTCATGGCCGAGCCGATCGAATGGCTGTCGCGATCGGCCGGCGAGCCGGGCGAACATACGCTCGAACCGCGAGATCGAATTCCGGGTTTGCCTCCGTTCCAGGGCGGGATCGCGGGCCTCTTCGCGTACGGCCTCGGTCGCGAGTTCGAACGCGTTCCACCGGCGAGGGCGGACGAGTTCCGCGTGCCGGACCGCGCCACCGGGCTCTATCCCTGGGTCGTGAGTTTCGATCACGAGTCCGATCGGGCGTGGCTCGTGGCCGATTCGGCGAACCGGCTCCGGCACGCTCTCGAACATCTGACCGGGCGGCGAAGTTTCTCCGCGTCGGTCCCCGTCTCGCGGGCCGCGGAGCCGGTCCGGCAGTATCCGCTGCCGGGCGTTCCCGGTGTCACCAGCAACTTCGATCGGGACGGCTACGAGGCCGCGGTGGCCCGAGTGGTCGAGTACATCCGCGCCGGAGATTGCTACCAGGTGAATCTCTCGCAGCGGCTGCTGGCTCCGCTCCGCGAGGATCCGTTCGCGTTGTACTCCCGGTTGCGCCGCCTCAATCCGGCCCCATTCTCCGCGTACTTCGACCTCGGCCAGTTTCAAATCCTGAGCGCATCCCCCGAGCGGTTCCTGAAGGTCGAGCGGGGCGAGGTCGAGACACGCCCGATCAAGGGGACCCGCCCCCGCGGCCGCACTCCGGACGACGACGCGGCCCTAATCGCGGACCTGATCACGAACCCGAAGGACCGCGCCGAGAACGTGATGATCGTGGACCTGCTTCGCAACGACATCGGCCGCGTATGCGAGTTCGGCAGCGTGATCGTGCCGAAGGTCTGCGAGGTGGAATCGTTCAGGTTCGTGCATCATCTCGTGTCCGAAGTGCGGGGGCGATTGCGGGACGGCTACGGGCCGATGGACCTGCTGAAGGCGTCGTTCCCCGGCGGGTCGGTCACGGGGGCGCCAAAGGTGCGGGCGATGGAGATCATCGCGGAGTTGGAGCCGACCGCCCGCGGGCCATATTGCGGCAGCCTCGGGTTCATCGGCCACGACGGGACCATGGACGCGAACATCCTCATTCGCACGTTCACGGCGGGTCGCGGCTGGCTGCAATTCCCGGTCGGCGGCGGGATCGTGGCCGACTCGGACCCGCGACGCGAGTACGAGGAGACGCTGCACAAGGCCGCGGGGTTGCTCCGGACCCTCGCCGCGTCCGATGCGAACCGCGACGCCGGGGCCTGACTGCAGAGGCGAGCGACCCGCGAATCGGGGGCGAGATGGACTTCACGCAGGAAGAACTGATCGAAGCCGTCGAGCGGCTCGTGGCCGGGCTTCTCGAACGGGCCGGGGCGACCGAGCCGCCGGTCGATGCGCTGCGGATCGCCGAGGATCATCTCGGCATTCCCGTGACCATCGAGGAACCCGACGAGGACGAGCGCGGGCGGCCGCGAGCCGGTTCCAGGCGTCGGCCCGAGGGGATCGTCTTCACTCGGCTCGCGACCGACGACCAACGGCAGACCGCCGCGGCCCAAGGGATCGCGCGGGCGCTGCTTCCGGACCTGCTGAGAAAGTTCGGAGTCGAGCCTGGAACGGAGAACAAGCAACTCGCCGGTCACGTTCGTGCGCTGCTCGCGAGCCGCTTGCTGGTTCCCACGCGCCTGCTCCGTGCCGCGTTGCGTTCGTGCAAGTACGATCTCTTCTCCTTGAAGTCGCATTTCGTCACGGCGTCGCTCGAGACGTTGGCCCACCGGTTGCTCGATCTGGACGATCCCTGCGTGATCGCGATCGTGGACGACGGCGTCGTGTCGTCGCGGCGGGGCAACGCCGCCGGAGTGTCCAAGAAGCTGACCCCGGCGGAACAGGCGTGCCTGGAACGCGTGATGCAGCAGGATCTGCCGGACGTGCAGCGGTGCGAAGGGTGGCGCGTGCAGGGTTGGCCCGTTCACGGGCGGCCATTTCAGCGGGTGATCCTTCGCGCGGTGCCGGACGACGTATAATGGGAAAGAGAAAGCGACCCGGCGGCCGAACCACGGCCGCCGGGCGTTTTTCGGGTTCCAAGTTACCGGTTTCTCGTTGCAAAACGCGCCCTCACGTTGGAACTTGGAATCTGGACGACTCGGAATCGAGCGCAGGAGCCTTCGGCCATGGCAGACGACCGCATCCCGATGACCCGCGACGGGTACGACAAACTGAAGGCCGAACTGGACCGCCTCCGCGGCTCGGAGATGATCGAGATCACGAAGCGCGTGGCCGCGGCGCGCGATCTCGGAGACCTCAGCGAGAACGCCGAGTACCACGCCGCTCGCGAAGATCAGGGCATGTTGCAGGCCCGCATCAACGACATCTCGGATCGCCTCGCGCGTTCCGTCATCGTGGACACGAGCGCCTTGCCCAAGGACACGGTCGCGTTCGGCAGCAAGGTGAAGGTGAAGGATCTCGACGTCGACGAGGACGAGACGTTCGAACTCGTCGGCCCCGGTCAGGAGAATCCGGACAAGGGCCGAATCCTCACGTCGAGCCCGATCGGGCAGGGGCTGATCGGCAAGAAGAAGGGCGACACCGTGGAGATTCCGGTGCCGCGCGGCACGATCCGGTTCAAAATCCTCGACATCTCCGCCGCAAACGTATGACCGCACTCACGCCGGCCGAGGTACACGCGGCGGCGGCGCGGCTGCCGCGCGTGCCTTTGGCGCACCTCCCGACTCCGCTCGAAGAACTCCCGCGATTCGCCGCGGCGATCGGCGGAGGCGTTCGCGTCTTCGTGAAGCGGGACGACTGCACCGGTTTGCTCCTCGGCGGCAACAAAGCCCGGCACAATGAGTTTCTCCTGGGCGATGCCCTCGACCTCGGCGCGGACATGCTGGTGTGGGGCGCCGGCGTGCAGAGCAACAACTGCCGCCAGACCGCGGCCGGATGCGCGAAGCTCGGCCTCGAGTGCCGCCTCTACCTCAGTCGCTCCCATTACAAGACCGAGCCGCAGGGGAACCTCCTGCTCGATTATCTGGTCGGGGCGAAGGTCGAGTTCACGGACGCAGAAATCGGGCCGGCGTTGAACTCGCTCCTCGCCGCGAAGGCGGACGAGTTTCGCAAGCAGGGTCGCAAGCCATACGTGTGGGATCCGCCTCGTGTGGTTCCCCTTTCGGCCGTGAGCTATGCCGTTTGCGTGGCCGAGATCGCGGAGCAACTCGCGGCCCGCGGGTTGAAGCCTTCGGCGTTGTACGTCTCCTCCAGCGGAGCGACCGGGGCCGGAGTGGCGCTCGGGAAGGCGCTTCTCGGTTTGCCGTGCCCGGCCCGGCTCATCTGCCCCATGCCGTGGCCGTGGCACATTCCGACGGCCATGGCGCGGGACGCGAACGCCGCCGCCGAACGGCTCGGCCTGCCGCACCGGTTGACCCCCGCCGACATCGACGCGGACGAATCGTTCATCGCCCCCGGCTACGGCTTGCCCTCGGCGGCGGGCCGCGAGGCGCTCACGCTGCTCGCCACCACGGAGGCAATCCTCCTCGACCCGACTTACTCCGCGAAGGCGATGGCCGGCCTGATCGCGGACGTGCGCGCGAAACGGTATCCGCCCGGCTCCGTCCTCGTCTTCATTCACACGGGTGGCGTGCCCGCCATCTTTGCCGATCCTGCGGGCGTTCTCCCAATTCCCGGACCCGCATAACCGGACCTCGCATTGTCGCGGGCCGCGCCGCCGGGCACACTCGTGGTACACCGCGAGAGACACCCGGATGACCGCACTTCGCCCGGCTTTGGAGTCGCTGGAGACCCGCGAACAGCCCGCCGCCGCGTTCCAGACGCTGCCGGCGTATCCCTACGCGGACGCGGCCGCCGCCGACCACGTGCGTGCGATCGCCGTCGAGGGAACGCTCGCGGGCCGCAATTCGAATGCGTTCCTGAAAATCGGCGACAGCAACTCCGCCCTCTTCGGGGACGACTCGTACTTGCGGCCGCTCGGCGATCCCGGATACGACGCGGCCGCGAATGGGCTCACCACGCTCGGCGCTTCCATCGTCGAAACCTGGGCCACGTTCCGCGGCTCGTTCGGCGCCTTCACCATGGCCGCGTATCCCGGCCACGACACCAACGACGTGCTGTATCATCTCGGCGGCGCGATCGCGGCCACGAACCCGGCCACCGCCCTGATCATGATCGGTACAAACGACGCGACCCTCGGCTCGCCGCCCGATGACTTTCGCTACCGATACGACTTGATCGTGAATCAGCTTCTGGACGCGAAGATCGTCCTCATTCTCAGCACGATCCCCGAGAACCTCGCGTTCGGGGACGGCGTGACGAATCTGGCCCGCGCGTACAATCAGGAGATTGCGAACATTTCCGAGCGCTACCGGCTGCCGCTCTGGAACTTCCACGGCCAGTTGGCCGCGCTGCCGTCCGCGGGCCTCGCCGGCGATCGTTTGCACCTCAGCGTCTCGCCCAACGGCGGGGCGAAGCTTCAGGACCAGGGCTTCGGCCAGAACCTCCACAATGTCGGCGCCTTGACCATGCTCGACTGGTATCGCCGCATCGTGAGTGATGTCCCACCTACGCAGTCGATGCCGAGTTTCACCTCGCTCGCGGGCCGTACCGTGTACGCCGTCGGCCTCGACCGCGGCCAGGCACCCGTCGTCTCGATCTACGACGCGAACACCCATCAGGAGGTGAACCGCTTTTACGCCTTCGAACCGAGCTTCACTGGCGGCGTGCGCGTGGCCACCGGCGACGTGAACGGCGACTCGATTCCGGACATCGTGTGCGGCGCGGGGCCCGGCGGCGGGCCGGCCGTGAATGTCTTCTCCGGGGCGGACGGCTCTCGACTCGCGTCCTTCTTCGCCTACGAGGGATCGTTCCGCGGCGGCGTCGGAAGCGTGGCCGCGCGTGATCTCGATGGGGACGGCCTCGCCGAGATCGCGGTCGGGGCCGGCAACGGCGGCGGGCCTGCGGTCGCGGTGTTCGCCGGCGGCACGTTTCGCGAAACGAGCCGCTTCTTCGCCTTCGATTCGTCCTTCCGCGGCGGCGTGAACGTCGCCCTCGCCCACCTGGAGGGCCTTGGCTCCACAATCGTCGCGGGAGCGGGGGTCGGCGGCGGCGCCCACGTGAAGGTGTTCGACGCCGCGACCGCCGCCGAACTTCGATCCTTCTTCGCCAGCGATCCGGCCTTCCGCGGCGGAATCGCGGTCGCCGCCGGGGACCTCACTGGCGACGGCTGGGATGAGGTGGCCGCGGGTCGTGCTTCGGGCGTCGCACTCGTCGGCATCTTCGACGCCGTGAAGAACGAAGTCTTGCGCTGGCTGCCGATTCGAACGGCGAATCCGATCGCCGGCATCCGTCTGGGCGCAATCGCGAACGGAGGCGCACGATCTGTACGTCGGGAGCGGGGCGGGAACCTCGGTTCAACTGGACGTGTACTCGGATTGGGATTCCGATCCGTTCACGGCCCCGCCGCTCTCGCCGCACCGCGCCTACGGCATCTACGTGGGGTGACCCGATGACGCCGCCCGCCGAATGGGGCCGCCGCGAAGCCCGCTTCACGCCCTCTCACGGACAGACCGCCGTGGGAACGGCCCTGTGCGCCGCAATGGGAATCGTGGCCCTGCTGATCGCCGCGTTCGGCACGATGTTCGACGCGGTGAACCGCGTTTGTGCCGTGATCCTTGCGGGAATCATGGCCGGAATGGGGCGCTGGATCTGGTCTCACCGCGGGTGGTGTCTCGAGATTTACGAAGGCGGAGTGATCCAGACCGAGGAGGGGATCGCCTGGACGAACGTGCGCAGCGTCGTCGAGACGCGATTGACCGGCGGATTCGGCGACACGCGAATCCGTGTCACGCTTCAGGGATCGGGCGGCGATCTCGTGGTGAACCCGATCAACACGCGATCCCGAACGAAAGCGTTGGACCGCCTCGTGGAGGCGGCCCGGAGTCGCGGCATCCCGCTCCGAGTCGAGTGGGAAGAATCGAGTTGACGTTCACACGACCTGCACGGGGCCGTGGTCGTCGCAGTGGTCGCCATGCGGGTGGTGCAGGTGGCCGTTCACGAGGTAGTCGGTGTGGTCGCCGTGGGGAACGGACTCGTGGCCGCAATCCGGGCCGTGCTTGTGTCCCATGGCGTGGCCGGCGCAGTCGTGCTGCGGGGTGCAGGCGGACGGATTCGCGGGCCCCACTTCGACGACGTGTTCGCTCACCGAACCGTCCGCCTCGGCATGATGCAGATGGCCGTCGTGCAGGTAGTCGGTGTGGTCGCCGTGGCGGATCGCGGTGTGCCCGCAGCCGCTGCCGTGCGCGTGATCGTGGTTCTCGTGGGAATGGTCCATGGCCGGTCTCCGATATTCGGAAGCGAATCGTTCCTCTTATCGGACCTTAGCCCGGCTCGCGGCTCTTGAAAAGCCGGATGCGTGAAGATTGATACTTCGTGCGACGGCGTCCGAGGAAATGAGCCGGGGTCGAACACGCGAAGGCGAACGAACCCGGCCGTGAACGTCACTTGTTTCCGCGAACGGGTTCGAGAATCAGCCAGACCTTCGAGAACAACGGCGGAATCTTGTCCGTCTTCACTTCGTAGTTCAGCGTCGCGTCGTCCTTGCTGATCTCGATCGGGAGGTCGAGCATCGAGTACGGAAAGTTCGAGACGCTGATGATTTCGCCGCTGTTCGCCCCGTAGAACGGCTCGGCCTTCGGGTTGTCCATGTCCTTCAGCAGTTGGCTGCCGGCGAAGACCCAATCCACCTTCACGTGTTCCTTCTTCTTGCTGTTCCAGATCCACTCCTGGGCCGGCGTGGTCGCGAACTTGTCCTTGAGTTTGTGATGGACGAGCACCTTGATCTTCGCGCCGGTGGCGGGCTTGAAGTCCGGCATCAGTTTGTCGTTGAGGAAGGTGGCGGGCTTGCCGGGCGTCGCCTCGGCGGCCTCGAGCGCGGCATGAATCAGCTTCGCGTCGATGGACGTCCGCAGGATGGACTCGTGCTCTTTCGTGCCCTTCTTGGTGAGGAACACTTCGAGCGGTCCCTCGCGGAGGCACACCTCGCACGCCACCAGCACGCGGACGAATTTTTTCTCGGGCGTCTGCTCGATCAGGAAGGTCTTGTCCGGGCTGAGGGCGACATGGGCGTTCTTCGCGTCCACCTTCGGGGCGTCGGGCAGCGGGTCGGGCTCGACCTTCGGCGGTTGAGCGGGAACGACGGCGGCCGCGAGCAGAACCGCGGCTAGGGAACCGAACAGCGATTTCATCGGAAACTCCACGGGCGAACGGCTCCAACCCCGCTCGCCACCATTAAGACTATCGCCCGGCCCGCCTCCAACACAAACGGAAAAATCGCCTTCCATCGTTTGCCGCGCTTCGCTATCTCCCCGGACCACGAATCTCGGAGGTGCCTCATGGTCCGCGCGTTCGCCGCCACGCTGCTGAGTCTCGCGTTCACCGGTTCCCTGTTCGCCCAGCCCCCCGCGGCCGACCTCCGATTCAAGTGGCAGGTCGGCCAGGTGCAGACGTACAAAGTCACGCAATCCACAGTGATCCAGGAAACGACTCTGGACGAGAAGACGGAAAAGCCCGTGACCGGCGAGGCCCGCACGAACCTGACCCTGACCCGCAAGTGGACGGTGAAGGACGTGGACGCGAAGGGCATGGCCACGCTCGAAATGCAGATCACCGCGGTACGCAACGAGTTCAAGAAGCCGGACGGCACCACGGACCTCCGCGATTCCGCGAACCCGGAGCAGGCCAAGGAAATGGCCGACTACCTGAACAAGCCCGTGCTGGTGATCCGCGTCAGCCCCTTGGGCGATCTCGTGGAAGTGAAGGAAGCGAAGACTGGCTCCGCGGCCCGGCTTCAGGCCGAATTGCCGTTCCGCCTCGTGCTTCCGCCCACCGGCCCGGCCTCGGGTCAGGCGTGGGAACGCCCCTTCAGCTTCAAACTGGACCCGCCTGCGGGCACTGGCGAGAACTACGACTTCACGCAGAAGTTCGCCTGCAAGGACGTGAAAGACGGCCTCGCGACCTTCACCCTGCAGACGGCCCTGAAGACGCCGCCGAAGACGACCGGCGAACAAGTGCCGCTCATGCCCATGCTCTGGACCGGCGAAGTGTACTTCAACGCCGTGAGCGGGAAGTACCACGCGGCGCGGCTGACCGTGAAAGCCGAGTTGGCCAACCACCTCGGCGAAGGAACGAAGTTCGTCTACGCGAGCAGCTACAGCGAAGACGCCGCGGACAAGTGAGGCCCAGGCTCGCGCCGCGGGCTATAGTGGAAGGGTGCCCCTCACCGCGAGCCGCACATGGCGAACGGCCCTTCCACGGACGCGCTCGACGATCGCATCGATGAACTGGCTCAGTCCGTTCGCCGCCGCCGCATCGTGGCCGGGCTGGCGGGCACGGTCCTCGCCGGGGTCGCGGCGGCGTTTCTCGCCGCGGCCCTCGATGCCCTTCTCGATCTCTCCTCCGCGGTTCGCACCGTTCTGGAACTCCTCTGGTTCGCGCTCGTGCTCGGCCTCGGGTGGCGCTTCGCCGCTCGGCCCTGGATCGCCGATCCGCCGGTGGACGAAGTCGCCGAGCGAATGATGGCGGACGATTCGCCTAATGTGGTGGCCGCGCTGGCCCGCGAAGCGAGGGATCATCACGCGTTCCCGGCGTGGCCCGCGACCGCACTGGCGATCGGGGCCGCCTGCTCCCTGTTCGTCGCGCTCGGGCTCGCGGCCAACTCCGGCGAGCGAGTTCGCCGTCTCGCTCTGCCGTGGCACCGCCCCGCGGTCGCCGCCCCGTTCGAGATCGTCGTCGTCACGGGTGAGGCCGTCGCCCGCCGCGGTGAACCGATCACGCTGACGGCGTACATCAAGCCTCGCGATCCGAACGCCACTCCGCCCGACACCGCCGTTCTTCGCCTGCGCGATTCCGAAACCCCGATGACGGGTGCGAACGGCGCCTACCACGCGACGCTCCCGGCCACCGACGCCGACTTCGACTATCGGATCGAGATCGGCTCCCAGTCCAGCGACTGGTTCACGGTGCGAATCGCCGACGCGGTCGAACTCGACCCGGGTTCGACGGTGCGCGTCGTGCCGCCCGACTATCTCGCGGGCGCCGTGAAACCGAAGGTCGTGCCCTTCGCGGACCTCGACGCGATGCAGTATTCGACCGCGACCGTGAGCTTGAAGTTCACCCGCCCCGCGGAGTCCGCCGTGCTCGAATGGCGACCGGACGGCCGCAATCCGTTCGAAGCCGCGGACACGTTCCCGGTTGCGCTCGCACCGGATCGGCGAAGCGGCTCCGCGACCCTCCCGCTTCGCTCGCACGGCATGCTCCGCGCCGTGCTCTCGAACGAAGCTGGCTCGCGGCGATTGCGAACCGAGACGGCCATCGGAATCCGCGTGACGACGGACGAACCACCCAGTTTCGAGCGAATCGAAGGCCTCGCCGCGAAGCCGCGAACCGCCCGACCGGGCCAGGAGATCCGCGTTCTGTTCGTGGCGACGGACGACTTCGCGATCGCCTCCGCGGCGCTGGAACACGAACGCGGCTCGGTTCCGCTTCTCCTGGAGAACACGGGCACGCCGCGGGCCGAGGGTCGCGCCGTGATCACGGCTCCCTCCAAGGCGGGTGAAACGATTCGCTACCGTCTCCGCGTCCGCGATTCGCGGCGGGCGCCGGGCGAGAATCTGCTCGCCCGGGAGGTCGTCTTTCCGCCGAACGGCTGGTTCGAGATCAAGGCCGATGCATCGGGCCCGCCGATCCACGAGCAGCAGATTATCGGCCATCGCGATGAACTCCGTGAATCGTTGAACGAAGTCCGGGAGAAGGTCGAAGCCTCGAAGGGGGTGGTGGACCAGGTGCGGCCGGACTCCGCCGCCGTCGGCACGCTGCCGGTCGATCAGGCTCTGCGGCTCGCCGACACCCGCGAGCGGCTCCGCGAAGCGGGGGCGACTCTGAACGAAGCGGCGAAGCGGGCGTCGCTCACGATCGAGCTTCGACCCGTGGCCGCGGTCGTCCTGAGAGCCGTCGATCCGCTGCGCGAGGCGGACGACGCGCTCCGGCTGGCCGCGACCGACGACAGCCGACTGCGCGCGGCGAAGTTGGGGGACGCGTTCCGGCATCTCGAAGCGGCGCTCGCCAACCTGGATCGAATTGCGGCCGCGAACGATCGACTCGCCCAGGATCGGCTCGATCGCTCGAGGCTGGCCGAACTCGAACGACGACAGTCGGCCCTGGCGGAGGAGCCGATCGGCGATCGCGAGGCGGCGGCGAAAGCCGAACGCGAACTGCTTGCGGAATTGAAACGGGTCGTGGCCGAGAGCGAGAATCTGAGTCGCTCGATGGCCGCGATTTCTTCCAGCGAGTCGGCTCGAGCATTCGGCATGGTTCGCGCCTTGCTCGCCGATTTGCGTTCGCTCGATGCGGCGGCTCTTCAACTGCATGCGGGCCTTCGCGCCGCCCGGCTCGAGGAGCGTGCCGCGACTCAACTCGATCTCGTCAGACGGATCGAGGAGTTGGCGAAGCGACTGGACGGACCCTCCCGCATCGCCGCGCTCGCACGACCGAAGCGAGAGGACTTCGAGCGCATCGCCGCGCTTTTGAGAAAGGACCGGGTGGTCGAGGCGCTCGTCGAGTTGGAACGGGCTGCGGCCGGACTCGAGAAGTTGGCCTCCGAGTGCGAGGCGATGGCGAACGACCGCACGGACGCGAAGCTCGCCGCGGCCCAGTTCGCGAAGTGGCAGGCGGACGTGCGCACGCGGCATCTCGCCGATCGCAAAGCCCCGCTGATACCCGAGCAGGCCGCAATCGCCGAGGCGGCCGAACGGCTGCATGTACCTGCGGAACTGGCTTCGCTTCGAGATGCGGTTCTGGTTCATGCGAAGCTCGCGAAGCGGAGGCTGGAACTCGACGCGGCCGAGGCCGACATCGCGATGAAGCTCGCGGTCGAGGCCTTCGAGCGGCTCGGAGCGAAGATGCCGACGATGGCGGACCGGCTGGCGCGGGCCCGCACGGATCTCGACAAACTTCGCCTCGAACACGACGCGATCATCACCGGCACGGAGCGAGTTCTGCAGCCGTTCGACAAGCTGCCGCTCACCGCGAACGTGATGGCGAACATCGGGGTGAAGCTCGAGGCGTTTCGGGTTCGAGAATCACGGCTCGCGGATCGGCTGGCCGCGTTGGACCTCCCGCGGCACGAGTCCCGGCAAGCCCGCGCCGTGCGCTCGCTGAAGCACGCCGTCGCGGACCTGAAAGACGGGCTGCCGCTGGACGCGGTCGCTTCGCTCGGAGCCGCTCGCCGGGAGTTGGATCGGCTCAAGCAGGCGCTCGAGAACCAGACCCCGGCGGATGCCCGCTCCGCGGAATTCGCTGTGAAGCAGGCCGAGGCGTTGCGGCTCGTTCTCGCCGCGGGCGAAGCCGCGACCGTGAAGCAGTGGGAGCCGGTGATCGCGATTCAACAGGAACTCGCGGCCGGGATCGCGGGGCTCCTCGCACCGGAAGCGCCCGCGGCGCTTCACGAAGCTCGCGAAGCAATTCGCTTGGCGGACGCGTCCCTTCGAGATGGTTCGAAATTCGAGGAGATCGTTCGACGGATGCGGGACGCGAAAGAGGCGACCGAGCGGCTCGCGGATCGGCTGAACGACCGCGAGCCGGAGCGGGCTCGCGTGCGGAGTTGGGTCGCGGCGCGGCGAACGGCCGAGTGCGCCGCGAAGAAACAGGCCGGAAAGCCACTCAATCCCGATGCCTCGAACGTGGCGCGGGACGAACTGAAACGCGAACTCGATGAACTGCTGATGGCGCGGGTCGGTGCCGCGGCGCAGGCCGCGAAGAAGAAGTGCTTCGAAGCGTACCTTCGGCTGCAGAATCGGCCCGAGCCCGATCGCCAGGCCGCGGAGCAGAAACAACTCGCGGACGCGCTCGCCGAGTTGGCTTCGCTCATGGGCGAGGCTCCGGAACTGACGACGCGGCCCGACATGTTCGGTCCCGCAACGGATCCCGCGGAGGCGTATCTGCCGGGTCGCGGGCATGCTGCATCGCACCGTGAAGTGGCGCGAGCGGAACGCGAGCTTCGCGATGCCGTCAATGGCGTGGCGGCGAGCGTGTCGGAGGCGTTGAAGCCGAGCGGAGCGAATCCGTTCTCGCCGCTCGAAGCGAAGCAGCGGGCGGTGGCCGAAGCGGCGGCGAGACTGATGCCGGGCTCACCCTTTTGGACCGCGGTTCGGACACGGCTCGGCGCCGAGGCGGCGCGCTTGGCCGCGGATCGTCTCGCGGTCGGAGACGTGAACGGAGCACGCGAAGCGGCGCATCGTGCGAATCGGCACGGAGTGGAAGGGCAGGATGCGATCGTTGCGGATCTCGATTCATTCCATGCGAGTTCCAACATGATCGCGGCTCAACTCGCGGCCAGGCACGTCGCGTTGGCCGATCGGGCGCGGGAGTCGCGACTCCGATTCGAGACGATGATCGCGGACACGGCGGCCCCGGACCCACGGTGGAGCCACGCCATCGAAGCGCTTCGACAAGCGGAACGGTCCCTGCTTGAAGCGAATCGGAAAGGGCACGACGAAGCGGCCTCGATTCGCAAGAACGCGTCCATGCATCTGTCGCAAGCGGCGCCGCGTGAAGGGCCGGCCGCCGCTCCCGCGGAGGCGGATCCGCGTGCGATCGCCCTTCACGATGCCGAACGGGCCCTGAGTCGCGCGATCCGTGAACTCGGCCCGAAGAGCGACCCGACGCGAGCGTCCGCGTCGATCCGCGCCGCCGCGGACGCTCTGAAGGCCTCGCTCGAATTCCGATGAGGGCCCGCGCCGGCCGGAAGAGGAGTCCCGCCGGTTTTCCAGTCGGCATGTGGTTGACTTCGAAGTCTCATGCCTCCTGCAGCAGCCCCCCAAGACGAACGCAGGTTCCACCCAGGCGCGCCGCAAGACATGCGTTTCCGTGAACGCGGGCTCAGGGTATCATCGGGCCGTCCGATGACACCCCCGGAGCCCGCCATGGGCACACCCGCAGCCGCCCCGCGACTTGCCTCCGTCGACGCCTATCGCGGGCTCGTCATGTTCCTCATGATGGCGGAGATTCTCAAACTCACGGTTCTCGCTCGCGCCCTCCCCGAGTGCGACATCCTCGCCTTCCTCGCACGACAGCAAACGCACGTCGAATGGATCGGCTGCACGCTCCACGATCTGATTCAACCGTCGTTCTCGTTCCTCGTCGGCGTCAGTTTGCCGTACTCGATCGCGGCCCGCGCCTCCCGCGGGCAATCGAAGTTCGCCATGACGCTGCACGCGTTCTGGCGGGCGTTCGTGCTCGTCTGGATCGGCATCGTCCTCCGCTCGATCTGGAACAAGACTCCCGACTACGGCTTCACGGACACGCTCTCGCAGATCGGCCTTGGGTACGGGTTCCTCTTCGTGCTCGGCTTCCGCCCGATCCGCGATCAGTGGATCGCGGTCGTCGCGATTCTCGCCGGGTACTGGTACTTCTTCGTGCAGCACCCGCTGCCGCCGGAGACGTTCGACTGGGCCGCGGTCGGGGTGAAGCCGGACTGGCTGCGCGAGAACGGGCTGAGCGGCTTCGCAGGCCACTGGCACAAGAACACGAACGCGGCGGCTCAATTCGATCTGTGGTTCCTGAACCGCTTCCCGCGCGAGAGCCCGTTCCTGTATCAGTCCGGCGGGTATCAGGTCCTCAACTTCATTCCCACGCTCGCCACCATGATCCTAGGTTTGATCGCGGGCGGCGTGTTGAAATCCGAGCGGGGCGAGTGGGAGAAGGTGGGTTGGCTCGTGGTCGCGGGAGCGATCGGCGTCGGCGCCGGGTATGCGTGGGGAGCCACCGGCACGTGTCCCGTCGTGAAGCGAATCTGGACGCCAAGCTTCGTTCTGCTCAGCGGCGGGTGGTGCTTCCTGATGCTGGCGGGGTTCTACGCCGTGATGGACGTGATCGGCTGGCGCGGCTGGGCGTTCCCGCTCACCGTGATCGGCATGAACTCGATCGCGGCCTATTGCATGAGCACGTCCTTCATCAAGCCCGAGCTTCACAAGATGACGATCAAACACCTCGGGCCGGGCACGTTCTCCGCGTTCGGCCCCGAATACGCGACTTTGCTCCACGGCGCGGCCACGCTTCTGCTCCTGTGGCTGATCCTGTCTTGGATGTACCGCCGGAAGGTGTTCCTACGCGTGTGATGCGGTCAGCCGATGTAGAAGCCGTCGATCGAGGTCGGGTCGCCGAAGGGGTTCTGAAGGTCGCCGAGGGGGCCGCCCTTCATGCCCTCCAGCGAGATGACGCGGAGCGAAGGCAAGTCCTTGGAGCCGCTGGCGGCGATGAGTTCAGCCTTGCCGTCGCCATCGAGATCGCGGGTGGCGATGCGGAGGCCGTTGCGGTCGTCTTCGTCCAGGGCGAAGAAGTCCGCGAGGGCGGGAAGTCGGGTCACGTCGGCGCCGGGGTTCGAGACGAGCACATACCCGCTGACGACTCGCACGCGCGGACCGCCGGTGTTGCCGGTGGAGTAGAGCACGTCCGCGTAGCCGTCGCCGTTCACGTCCGCCGCGGAGAGATACACGCCGCTGCGGAGCGAGCTATCCAGCGCGAAGAAGTCCGGGACGAGGCGGTTGCGGTTCCCCGAGAGCAGGCTCGTGCCGTCGTAGATGCTGACGCGGGGGCCGCCGCCGATGCCGGCTCCGATGAGCAGGTCCGCGGCTCCGTCCTTGTTGATGTCCGCCATGGCGACGCGACTGCCGCCGCGGAAGTCCGGGAGGTCGAAAGCGATGAAGTCGAGCGTGAGGCGAAGGGCGTTCCCCTGCACCTTATAGACGCTTACCCGGGGGCCGCCGCCGAAGTCCGCGGAGATGGCCAGTTCGGCTTTGCCGTCGCGATCCACGTCTCCGGCGGCGAGGAAGACGCCGCCGGAAAAGCCGCTCAGCACCGTGGTCGGAGGCACGAGGTCCTTGCCGGTGGCCCCGCTGATGATGCGGACGGTGCCGGTGACGCCGCCTCCCGTGGCGAAGGCGAAGTCCACTTTGCGGTCGCCGTCGAAGTCCGCGATGGTGGAGCGGATCACGCCCGTGTAGCCGGGGAAGGGTTGGAACCGGGGCCCGGCGGCGACAAGATCCCCGCTCGCGTTCTGCGTGAAGATCTGAGCCGAGCCGTCCGTCGTGCCCGTGAGAGCGATCAGGCGGCAGTTCGAGCAGTCGCATCCGTTCCCGTTCCCGGACGGCGGCACGACCACGTCCAACAGCGAACTCGTGATCGGCACGGGAGCGATGCTCAGGGACTGCTGTGGGAACGTCGGCAGTACCGTGCTCGAAATCGACCAGCCGAGATCCTTCAGGGCGGCGAAATCGAGGGACTGGAAGGTGACGCGGGTCCCGCGGGTGATGGTCGGGTCGAGGGCGGTCTGAGCGCTTTGATAGGTGATTCCGTCCGCCCAGTGGGCTCCGTCCGGGCTGAGGGGCACGGGCCCGCCGTACAGCGAGTTCGCGGTCGACCCGCGGAAGTACCCGCCGGAGGAAAGGCTGAACCACCGCGGCGACGTGCCGATCCCGAGGACATGCCCGAACTCATGCTCGACCACGGACTGGAAGTCGACCTGGTTGTAGCCGATGCTGCTGATCGAGTTCCCGTAGTGCCAGTCGGTGGCGGTGTCGAAGGTCATGCTGCCGCCCCAGAGGAGCGAGCCGCCGGGGCCGCGCGAGGCGAGACCGTTCATCCACGTTTGGGAACCGGAAGCGGAGTACCCGCCGGACCCGCCGAAGGCCGCGGCACCGGTGCCGAGGTTTCGCGTCCCGACGTAAATCACGAGCGTGTTCGCGGGAACGCTCGGATTCGGAATCGAAACCTGCTGCCCGTTCGCGGGATTGAAGATCGACTGGGACCACTGATTGCCCGCGGACGGCGAGATGGCCGGCAGGTTCGCGTCGATTTGCGAGGCGACGTTGTTCACCGATTGCTGAAGAAGCGCCCGCTTCGAGAGATCGTTGAAGAAGCCCGACGTGTCGAAGGAGTAGTCGAGGAGCACGTTGACCGCAGGCACCTCGCGCGCTTCGAGTTGTTCCAGCGGCCGCAGCACGGGCGCGTGGCAGGTGGGCGTGGCGGGCGACTTCTTGCGGCGGTTCCAGAGCATGGTGCGAGTCCCGGTGCGCGTTCCTTCTCCGGGCGCGGCGCATCGGAAGATGCCCGCGGCGGCACGGAAAAGGGTTCAGCGGAGCGTGTGTTCGGACTGGATTCGCACGAGCGACGGGAGGCGTGTGCGTCGAGTCTTCCAATAGCTAGGACATGGCGCGCGCAGGTGTCAAACGCGGGAATTCCGGCCATGGCCGGGGTTTCCTGCGAGAGTGGAAAGGCATTCGCGGGAGATAGAAGATTCGCGCCGCGAGCGAGAGGATGTTAGCGCGCCGGAGCGCGCATGTAAGCGAAAGACCGCGATGTGAACGAGCCGGGAGACGAGATTCCTACGGCTTCTTCGTGCCAAGCACGGAGTCTTCCACGGTGGCGAGAATGGTTTTGATCTGTTCGTCCGTGGGGCCGTCCGCCGCGAACTTCCAACGGTCCACGATTCGGATGCGATTGAAGAACACGACCGTGACCTCGTCCGCCGGGTCGAGGCTCCACGCGGTGTTGGCCTTGGAGGTGACCGGAGCCAGGCCGAAAACGACGTTCGGCGTCTTGAGCGAGCTCGCGTAGTCCTTGATGGCCGTCGCGTACGGCGTGTCCCGCTTTTCGTCGTCCGGGTACTCGGCGTCCAGTTCCACCATGGACTGACTCTTGTCCGGGTTCGTCACGGTCACGGACTTGGGCATGCCTTCGATGTTGAGGAACATGACGAACGAGGCGAGCTTGTTGCCCCGGTACTCGGGGTACGTCATCAGCTTGTTCATTTCGCCGGCCAGCTTCGCCACGCCGGGGAGGTCCTTGGCTTCCTTCCGCACGAAGATGGCGACGACCGGGTTGAGGCCATGCTCGCAGACGAGGTCGTGGATCTTGTTCGTCGTGTCCTTCGGGCTGCGGTCGTCCGGGTTGGTGGACCCGGCGACTTTCGGCGGGTAGCGGTTGTCCACGACCATGTAGGCGCGGTACGGGGACGGCACCACTTCGCCTTTGAGCCCCTTGCTGGCGACCTTGGCGGGGTCGATCACGGGATCCTGGGCGAGGGCGATCGCCGTGGCGAGGGTGAAGCAGCCGAGGGCGCAAAGGCGCAGCATGACCGGGCTCCCGAACGAAAGGACCCCTTTACCCTGACGCCCCGCGGGGGTCACGTCAAGAGGCGGGCGGAATTGTCGCTTGCCGGAGGCCGCCACCCCCCGTTAGGATCGGTAGGATAGATCACGTCCGTTCGCTGGCCGCCCCGGAGAGCACCTTCATGGCCGTGGAACTCCGCTGCCCCGATTGCCGAGCCAAGCTGCGCCTGGCGGAGGATCCGGATCCCGGTTCGGACGTGGAATGCCCGGAATGCAATGCCGTGTTCCCGGCCCCCGACCCGGACACGGGCGAAGTGCCGGACGAACGCGGCGAGAAGAAGAAAAAGAAGGGCAAGAAGAAGGGCGGGGGGGAAGCCAAGCCCGAGAAGAAGCCTGCCGCCGCCGCTCCGGCCGCCAACGCTCCGCGCCGCCGCAAGGCCAAGAAGAAAGAGACCAACAAGACCGCGATGACGCTCGTCATCGTCGGCGCGGTCCTGTTCCTCTCGCTCGTCATCGGGTTGCTCGTCTGGTTCTTCAGCCGGAAGCCCGCGTCGTACGAGATGATGAACTATCTGCCCGAAGACGCCACCGAGGCCGTCGGCCTCTACATCGGGCACATGCACAAGTATGCCGAGTTCAAGAAAGCGGTCGAGCCCACGTATTCGAGTCAGGGTTTCCAACAAGCCATCAATATCCTCGCAAAGGCGTTCGGAATCGAGGCGGACGCCGTGCCGCACTACATGGTTCAAGGATGGGGCAAGAACGGCGGCTCGCTCGTGCTGATGACCAAGAGCGAGTTCGACCCCGCGGACCTCAAAAAGATCCCGGGCGCGGTCGAAGGCAAACAGGACGGCGAAACCTACTACGTGATCCCGCCGATCCCGAAGCTCTTCGGCGGCACGAGTTCCCTCAAGGTCTTTTCCCCCAAGAAACGATACGTCGTCTTCGCGGAGTACAACCTGCCGCAGCCCACGTTCGCCAACATGATCGCGGGGAACAAAGGCGGGGATACGTTGAACAAGCGGCTCGGCTCGCTCGGCAAACGCACGACCCGAGGCACCTTCTGGTGGATTTCAGTTCTCGACACGACCAACAAACCCAAGGAGCCGGACAAGGCGGCTCTGGACAAAGGCGAAGGCGCGTTCATGGCTCTCAAAGCCTCGACCGCATCGAAGGGTCGTGGCATCGGATTCAAAGCCAGCCTCGGCTCCCGCGCCGTCCGCTTCGAAGTCGCCTTGTGGTACGAGGACAGCGACATCGCGAAAGAGTTCGTCAACAAGACCAAGGATTCCGACCTCACCAAGGCGCAGGACGATTCCTCGCTCGATCCTCCGAAGTGGTGGAAAGACTTCGCTCAAAACATCATCGGCAGCAAGAAGGTCGCCAACGAGCTATTCGTGAACCTCAGTTACACGTCGAGCAGCGATCTGTTCGTCGTCTACTCGGAGTGTGAAACCAAACTCCTGATGGAAGTGATCTCCGGCCTTGTGAACAAAATCACGGGCCAGAATCAAGGCGGCATGATGATGGGCGGCGGCGGCGGTGGCGGGATGCCTCCTCCCGGTGGTGGCGGCGGTGCTCCGCCCCCTGGTGGAGGCCCTCCAGGGCTGCCCGGCGGCGTGGCTCCTCCCGGGGTCGGCCCGTGACCGAAGTCGAATCCTGGGCCGACCGACCGCTCGCGGCGCTCGTGAGCGGCGGTTTGGACAGCGCCGTGATGCTTGCCGAGGCGATTCGCTCCGCGCCCGCGGTCCATCCCGTCTACGTTCGTACCGGACTCCACTGGGAGTCGGTCGAACGCCGTTATCTGCAGCGATTTCTCGCCGCGGTCGAGGCTCCGAATCTCCGGCCGCTCGTCGAACTGGACGAACCCGCCAAAGACGTTTACGGCGATCATTGGAGCCTCACCGGACACGGGGCGCCGTCCGCGTCGGACCCGAACGACGCCGACTTTCTCCCGGGCCGCAACATCCTGCTCTTCGCCAAGCCACTGATCTGGTGTGCGCTCAACGGCATCGAACGCCTCGCGACCGCCCCTTTGGCCTCGAATCCGTTCCCGGACGCGACCCCCGCCTTCTACGACTCGCTTGCCGCCGTCGTGAGCCAGGGGCTGGCCCGCACCGTGACCATCGTTCGCCCCTATGCCCACCTGCACAAAGCGGACGTGATTCGCCGCGGCGCGGAAATGCCGTTGCACCTCACGTTCACGTGCGTCACGCCCGAAGGCGAGCGCCCTTGCGGTCGCTGCATCAAGTGCGGCGAACGCCGCCGCGGCTTCCGTGAAGCGAACGTGCCCGACCCGACGGACTACGCGAGGAACTGATGTACCGCGTCACCAAAGAGATCCATTTCTGCTACGGGCACCGCCTGCTGGACTACGCCGGGAAGTGCCGCCACCTGCACGGGCACAACGGCCGCGCCGTCATCGCGCTCGAAAGCCCGAAGCTGGACGCGCTCGGCATGGTGATGGACTTCACCGTCATCAAGCAGGTGCTCGGGAAGTGGATCGACGACCAACTCGATCACCGGATGCTCCTGCACCGCGACGACCCGATCATCCCCGAACTGCGCCGGCAGGGCGAGCCGTTCGTGGAACTGGACGTGAACCCGACCGCCGAGAACCTCGCGAAGTTGATCTTCGACTTCGCCGTGAACCACGGGCTGCCGGTGGTCGAGGTGACGCTCTGGGAAACGGACAGTTCCTTCGCCACGTACCGCGGATCATGACCCCGATTCGTCTCGCTCCGCTCGGCGATCAGGCCGTGCTCGCGTACTTCGACGACGAGGCGGCCGCGGTTCGCTTCGCGGAGTCGCTGCGGGCCGCAAACCCGCCCTGGCTGGAGGACGTGGCCCCGGCCTATGCCAGTGTTGGCGTGTACTTCGACGCGAACGCGATCACGGCGAACGCCGTTCGGGGGTGGCTGGCGAGCGGAATCGCATCCTCCTCGCGTCGCGCTCCGCTCCGCGGACTCCGCGTCGCGGCTAAACTGGAAATCCCCGTGTGCTACGAGTTCGGCCCGGACCTGCCCCGCGTGTGCGAACGCAATGGGCTCGCCGCGGACGACGTCATCCGGTTGCATACATCGGTCGAATACGTGGTTCACGCGATCGGGTTCGTGCCCGGATTCCCGTACCTCGGGTACTTGCCGGAAGAATTGTGCGGCGTGCCGCGGCTGGAGTCGCCGCGGCTTCGAGTCGAACCGGGAAGCGTGGGCCTTACCGGCCGCCAAACGGGCATCTACCCGTTGCCGCGCCCCGGCGGGTGGAACCTGATCGGCCGCACCCCGCTCGCCATCGTGGACGTGGCCGACGGTTTCTTCCCGCTCCGCGTCGGCGACCGCGTGACATTCACTCGGATCGACGAGAAGCGATTCCGCGAACTCGACGGGGAACGGATCAGTAGTCCCGCACGTTGAACCGCCATGCCGAGATGCCCAGCATCACGGCGATGAACCCGAGCGAGACGATGACCATCTCGCCCCACGAAGTTCGAGGCGGATCGCCGTACCCTTGCTTCTTGAGTTGGTACGGCGTCAGCACTCCCTCCGCGATCACACGGCCGAGTCGGTCGTCGAGTTGATAAGTGCGCGGCGTGATGGTGTGGAGCGCTTTCACGGGGCCGAACGTCCATGTCGGGATGAAGCCCCAGAGCGGCGTGTCCGGGTCGATCTTGCGAAGCGGAGCCTCCGCGTCCGGCGGCGCGTCCGGATCGAACGCGGCGGGGTCGTTCTTGTCCTTCGCCACCGCTTCCTCGCGGTTCACGATGCCGTCGTTCCACTTCCCAATGCCCCAGAACGCGCCCCATGCCAACCCCGTGACCAGAATCGAAACGATCGTGCTTCGCGTCATCACCGAGGTGAACGTGGACACGGCATAGAGCACCGCGAAGTAGAAGCTCATGATCGGAAGGATCGCGAGGAAATTCGTGTTCCACAGCCCGGTGCGGAGGCCGACCATCAGCCACACGCCCAGCACGGTGTAGGCGGTCAGAAGAAAGATGAAGACAAGCCCGCCGACGTACTTGTAGATCAGGAGTCGTGTGCGGCCGATCGGCTTCGAGATGAAGAGGTCGAGGCTTCCTTTCGCGAGCATGCTGGGCATGAACCCGGCCGTGATGATGATGCCGACGAAGAGCGCAAGCCACGATCCGGCCCCGTTCACGAGCCACTTCTCGATGTAATACGCGCCATCCCGCGTGGACGCTTTCAGGAACACCGGCTCATAGAAGAAGAGAACCGAGACCTGGTGCGGAGCCGCGAGCGGATCGTCGATCTTGTTGCCGGTCGCGGAGACGGCGTAACGCATCTCGGTTTCGCCGACCGGCGGGTCGGCGATCAGCGCTCCGCTCCCGATGGCCATGAAGGCCGTGATCTCGGCGGGCGGCGGCGGCTCCTTCACCTCGATCTTCTGGAAGTCCTTCAGGTTCGAACCGACGAAGAACTCGATGGAACGGCGATTGACTGGGAGAAATCGCAGTTCCGCGGGCGGGTGGAGGGCCTTGATCGCGTCCGCCTTCGTTGCAGTCTTCACGACGAAGTCGAAATCGTAGTCGGACTTCCAAAGGGCGGCCTTGTCCCGCGGTTGAACGTTCTGAAGGGACCACTCGGGCCGGCCGATGCGGTCGAAGTTCGGGTTGCTCTGAAACGCCAGAGACAGGAACCGAAGCTGGAGCCCGAGCACGTCGTCCACCGTGGTGGGCCGGAAGCCGATGCTTCCCACCAGGAGGATGAGCAGCGTGGCGAGAATCAGCATGATCTGCAGCATCCAACCGCTGCGGGCTTCGCGGTAGGAGTCGCGGAGGAACGCCTGGAATTGCATCGTCACTTCCTCCGGCTTTCGGGGGCCCCGACTTCGCGTGTGCGCTTCTTCTTCCGCTTGTCCGTGCCGGGCTCGGCTCCGTCCACCATCGAGACGAACACGTCTTCGAGGCTTTGCTTCTTTTCGACGAGATGCCGCAGGTTCAACCGCTTCTCGGAGAGCAGCGCGAGAACCGGGTCGATGTTCTGGCCGTCCTTCAGTTCCACCTCGACCTTGTCGTCCGTGGTTTCGACCGTGAATCCGAGTTTGGTCGTTTCGTCCGTGGGGAACGCCTGGCCGGGCGCGAGACCGATCACGAAGCGGTTCGATTGGCGCGTCAGTTCCGCGACGGTGCCCTGCCGGGCGAGCAAGCCTTGCTGCAAAATCGCAACGCGGTCGCACACCTGTTCCACTTCGCCGAGCAGGTGCGAGTTGAGGAAGATCGTCTTCCCTTCGCCGCGGAGCCGCTCCATGAGGTCGCGAATCTCGCGGCGGCCGACCGGATCGACGCCGTCGGTCGGTTCATCGAGGAAGATGATCTGCGGGTTGTGGAACATGGCTTGGGCGATGCCGAGCCGCTGCTTCATGCCCTTGGAGTACGTGCGGATGCGGTAGTCCATGCGGGAGCGGATGCCGACAATCTCGAGCATCTCGGGGATCTTGCGGCGGCGTTCGTCCCGCGAAACGCCGTAGAGTTGGCCGTAGAAGTCCATGAGCGAGTGGGCGGTGTGGTACTCCGGGAAGCGGTGATCTTCCGGGAGGTAGCCGACCTTTTGCCGCACGCTCACGGTGCCGGCGGCTTCGCCGAGCAGGGCCGCGTCGCCCTCGGTTTTGTGGACGATGCCGAGAAGGATTTTGATGAGCGTGGTCTTCCCCGCGCCGTTCTGGCCGAGGAGCCCGTAGATTTCGCCCGGCTCCACGCGGATGGAGACGCCCTTGAGCGCTTCCACGCGGCCGTATGTTTTGCGGAGTTCCCGCGTCTCGATGACCGCCGACACGGCTGCCTCCGGGGATGGGGCCTGGAACTGGGAGGATTCGCCGTGAGGGGGAAGATATTGACGCGAATCCCCAGCGGCGATTGCGGGCGGCGGGCTGGTGGCTAAAACAGAGGCATGTCCATCGCCGGGAAATTGCCGCACGCGCCGATTCAACGTCTCGCCCGCCCGTTGGCCCGGTTTCTCCACATCGAATCGCTCGGGGGCATCGTGTTGCTCGCGTGTGCGGTCGTCGCGTTGGCCGCGGCGAATTCTCCCGCTGCGGCCGCGTGGGAAAAGTTCTGGCACATGCACGTCGCGTTCGAGATCGGCCCCGTGAAACTCGGCGGCGAACTCGGGCACTTCTTCATCAACGACGTGCTCATGACGATTTTCTTTTTCGTCGTCGGGCTCGTAATCAAACGCGAACTGGTGGCGGGGGAACTCCGCGAGCCGCGGAAGGCGGCGCTCCCGGTGATCGCCGCGCTGGGCGGCATGCTCGTGCCAGCCGGCGTGTTCCTCGCACTGATGGCCGGGAAGCCGGGCGAACGCGGCTGGGGCATACCCATGGCCACGGATATCGCCTTCGTCGTCGGCGTGCTCGCGCTCCTCGGCCCCCGCGTGCCGCTTGGCCTCAAGATTCTCCTGCTCTCGCTCGCCATCGCGGACGACATCGGTGCCGTGGTCGTGATCGCGGCGTTCTACAACAACGGCCTCGATCTCGTGGCTCTCGGCTTGGGCGTGATCGGCCTCGCCGCCGTCGTCGGGATTCGACTCGCCGGCGTGCGCTCCATTTCGGTCTACGCCGCGTTCGGCGTCGTCGTCTGGCTTTTGGTTCACAAGTCCGGCGTGCATCCCACCATCGCCGGGGTCGCGCTCGGGCTCCTCACGCCGTCCCGTACTTGGGTCAGCCGCGATTCGCTGCGGCTCGCCATGATCGATCTCTCCGCCGAACTGGACGACGCGACCGAAGACGACGTGGCGAGCGAAGACTTGCGGCTGCTCGCGTTCGCGGCGCGGGAGTCGCTCTCGCCGCTCGAGCGGCTCGAATCGCATCTGCATCCGTGGGTCAGCTTCGTCATCATGCCGTTGTTCGCGTTGGCGAACGCCGGCGTGCCGGTGAACGTGAACGCGATCGGCGATCCGGTCGCCGTGGCGGTCGCGCTCGGGCTGTTCCTGGGGAAGCCGATCGGCGTCGTGCTGTTCGCATGGCTGGCGGTGAAGATCGGCGCGGCTCGGCTGCCGCAGGGCGTGACGTGGACGATGATGCTCGGCGCCGGGATCCTCGCCGGGATCGGCTTCACCATGTCGCTCTTCGTCGCGAATCTCGCGTTGGACGCGGACCATCTCGCCGCGGGGAAGATCGGCACGCTCACGGGTTCCGTCGCGAGCGCGCTCGTCGGGATCGCCGTGTTGCGGTTCTCTCTTCGGCGGGCGGTCACTTCTTCGGAGCGAAGCGAGCCAGCATCTCCTCCACGTCCTTGACTAGCTTCGGTTCCTTCGCGCGAACCTCGGCGATGAACCGCTTCGCATCCTCGTCCGGGCACGAAAGCGCGTAGCGAACGATGCCGCGCTTCACGATCGGAGCCGCGTGGCTCGGCTTCCCGTACTGCGCCAGCACGTCCTTCGTGAGATCCCAGTATGCCCAGCGGCGAAGGTCTTCGATGGCCTGATCGGCGAGATCGCCGCAGGGGAGCAAGGCGGCACAGCACTTGAGCGTCTCGGCTTTCGAATCCGCGGTGCGGGTCGCCTGGAAGAAGCGGACCGTGCCAAGAGTCGAAAGCCGCAGCGCGATGCCACGCTTCTCGTCCGCGAGGATCTCGGCGGCGAGCGGCCACCCTTCCTTCGGCGAGATCAGGATGTACCCCGCGAGCAACCCGCCGAACGCGGAGGCGGTTCGTTCCGGCAGCGGGTCTCGCTTCAACATCGCCGCGAGGAACTCGGCATCCGCCGCGCGCCCGCACGACCCCAGGAGGAACGCGTACACGCCGAGTCGCTCCGTCGGCGTCTCGGGATCGGCGATCATCTTTCGAACCGTGGCGGGATCGAACGCGGCCGCGGCCTTGAGAATGTCCGCGTCCGACGCCCGCGCAAACTCCAGAAACGCGTCCGCCGAGATGGCCGCATCCGAGGAATCGAGATGCTTGAAGAAGAACGCCAGACTCATCGCCGGCTCCTTCGGATCGAGCGAGGCCGCCGCTCGGATGTACTCGACGAGCGCGGGCCGCGCCGCGATCCCGGGTTGCGGCTCAAGTTTGCCGTCGATCGCGTCGCAGAACAGAAGGTAGTCCGGTGGCGTGTCGCCGATCACGGGGAGATATTGCGGCAGCGTGAGGCTCTTCGCGTTCTTGCGGGCCGGATCGTCCTTCAGCACCGTGCCGAAATGAAAGTCGGTGTAGCCGCGATCCTGAGAATCGAAGCGCGGATTCTTCAGCGTGCCTTGAGCCACGATCTTTGCCGCGGCGTACCGCATCCGCAGCGTGGGCTGCGAACGAATCGGCCCGCTGCAGAAGGTGCAGGCCCGCGCCGGCGGCAGCGCCGCGAAGAGGGCCAGAAGCACGAGAACGAGTCGATTCATGGTCTGATTCGTAACCGATGATCGCGGCCGGGGGAAGGGCGAGTTGGCCTTGCCCGAATCGCGGCCCGCGTGGTACCTGTCTCGCACCATGAAAGCGACTGCGGCCGTACTCGTCGAACTCGGCAAGCCCCTCGAATTCGCCGACCTCGAAATCCCCGTTCTGAAACCGGGCCAGGTTCTGGTCGAAGTCTCGTACAGCGGCGTGTGCCACACGCAGGTCGGCGAGGCGCGCGGCCACCGCGGCGAAGACAAGTTCCTCCCGCACTGCCTCGGCCATGAAGGATCCGGCATCGTGCGCGAGTGCGGCGCCGGCATCACGAAAGTGAAACCCGGCGACCGCGTGATCCTCTCCTGGATCAAGGGATCCGGCACGGACGTGCCCGGCACCATGTATCAGTGGAATGGCCGAACGGTGAACGCGGGGGGCATCACGACTTTCGCCACGTTCTCCGTGATCAGCGAGAACCGGCTCACGCTCGTGCCGGACGGCATGTCCATGCGGCAGGCCGCGCTCGTGGGGTGCGCGGTGCCCACGGGCGCCGGCGTGGTGTTCAACACGGCGCAGCCGCGGCCGGGGCAGAGCCTCGCGGTGTTCGGCGTCGGCGGGATCGGCTCGTGTGCGGTCGCGGCCGCGGCCCTCTCCGGCTGCACGCCCGTGATCGCCGTGGACATCAGCGACGACAAGCTCTCGCTGGCCCGCACCCTCGGCGCCAGCCACGTGGTGAACTCGAAGTCGAGCGACGCCGTCGCCGAGATTCTGAAATCGTGCAAGGGCGGCGTCGACTTCGCGATCGAAGCCACGGGCCTGCCCACGGTGATGAAGCAGGCGCTGGCGAGCGTGCGGCCGCAGGGCGGAGCCGCAGTGGTCATCGGGAACGCACGCTTCGGCTCCACGCTCGAAATCGACCCGCGGGAACTGAACAACGGGAAACGCCTGCTCGGCACTTGGGGCGGAGACAACGTGCCGGATCGCGACTACCCGCGCTACTGCAAGCTGCTCGCCTCCGGCCGCATGAACCTCGAACCGCTGCTGAGTCGCAGCTACGGCCTCTTCCACGTGAACGCGGCGCTGGACGATCTGGAACGCGGCCTCGCGGCGCGGCCGCTGCTGGACATCGTCGGCGTGGCGCAATCGAAGGCGGCTTGACCGCGCTCGGCTCCGCGGACTTCGCCTCTCGTCCAAACGGGTTTTCCCATGCTCGTCGGGCTCGACTTCGACAACACGATCGTCTGCTACGACCGGCTGTTCCACCGGCTGGCGCGCGAGCGTGGCCTCATTCCGGACACCGTTCCACAAACGAAGTCCGCCGTGCGGGACCACCTGCGCGCGATCGGCCGCGAGAACGACTGGACCGAGATGCAGGGCATCGGCTACGGCCCCCGCATCTCGGACGCCGAACCGTTCCCCGGCACGCTCGAGTTCCTGAAACAATGCAAGGCCCACGGCATCCGCGTCGCGATCGTCAGCCACAAGACCAAGCGCCCGTACCTCGGCGAGAAGTACGACCTGCACGAGGCGGCCCACACCTTCCTCACGCGGCACGGCTTTTACCGCACCAGTGACACCGGGCTGTCGCCGCTCTCCGTGTGGCTCGAACTCACGAAACAGAACAAGTTGGACCGCATCGGCGCCCTCGGGTGCGATCTCTTCGTGGACGACCTGCCCGAGTTTCTGGGTGAAGAGTCGTTTCCGGCCCGACCGCGAAAGATCCTCTTCGACCCGGCCGACGCCTGCGCCGACCGCGCGGACTACACCCGCGTCCGCACCTGGAACGAACTGGCGACCCTGACGATCGGAATGAAGGAGGAACGATGGGCCGCCTAGATCTGGAGGCCATCCAGCCGCTGCTCGAACGCGCCGGAGTCGGCGCCGTTCGCGACCTCGTGCCGCTCGCCGGCGGCGCGAACAACCGCGTCTCGCGGGTGGACGCGGACTCCGGCTCCTACTTGCTCAAGTCGTACTTCCGCCATCCGGACGATCCTCGTGATCGCCTCGGGGCCGAGTTCGGGTTCGCACAGTTCGCATGGAGTCGCGGCGTCCGCGGGTTGCCGCAACCGCTGGCGTGCGAGCCGGTGGCGGGCCTCGGCCTGTTCGAGTTCGTGCGCGGCGAGAAACCCACAGCCGCGACGGCGTCGGATGTCGAACAGGCCATCGCCTTCTTCCGCAGCGTGAACCGGTTCCGCAAGGAGCCCGAGGCCGCGAAGCTGCCCCGCGCTTCGGAATCGTGCCTGAGCCTGAACGATCATTTCCACACCGTGAGCCGGCGGGTCGAACGCCTTTCGACGGTCGAGGAACTCGACTCGTTCGTGAACGAGAGCCTGCTGCCGACGTGGGAACGCGTGCAGTCCGCGGCGCGGAGCGCGGCCGCGCTCCACTGCCTGCCCACGGATCATCCGCTTCCGTTCGGCGAGCGCGGCCTCTCCCCCTCGGACTTCGGATTCCACAATGCGATCCGCGCCGCGGACGGCCGCCTCCGCTTCTTCGATTTCGAGTACGCGGGGTGGGACGATCCCGCGAAGCTGATCTGCGATTTCTTCTGCCAGCCCGCCGTGCCCGCCCCGGCGGAAATGTTCGAACGCTTCGCCTGGTCCGTCGCGTCCGAGTTCGCCGGCTCCGGGATCCACCTGGCTCGCGCCTCGCTCCTGCTCCCCGTGTATCGGGTGAAGTGGGTGTGCATCATGCTGAACGAGTTCCTTCCCGTGGGGGGGAGCCGTCGCGCGTTCAGCGGCACGGCCGAAGAACTCGAAGTGCGCAAGTCGGTTCAACTCGCGAAGGCGAAGGCCGCCCTCGCCCTGATTCAACTTCATTCACCGATCCGGAAGGTCGCATGAACACGGTCGTCGTTCTCGGCGCGAACTCGTTCTCGGGGCAGGATTTCGTCGACCACATGCTCGACGATCCGAAGTGGAACGTGATCGGCGTGAGCCGCTCGCCTGAGCGGAGCGGGCTCTTTTTGAAGTACCGCCTGCGGAAGGACCGTTCGCGGTACGCCTACCACGCGATGGACATGAACCGCGACATGGGGCCGCTGCTCGCGATGCTGGACGAGGTGAAGCCGAGCCACATCGTGAACTTCGCCGCCCAGAGCGAAGTGGCCCCGAGTTGGGATCACCCCGAACACTGGTTCCAGACGAACACGGTGGCCCTCTCGTTCCTCGTGAATCACCTTCGGAAGCAGACGTACCTTCAGCGGTACTTGCATGTCTCGTCGCCGGAGGCGTACGGCACGTGCGTGGGAAACGTGACGGAAGACTCGCCGCTGAACCCGAGCACGCCGTACGCCGCGAGCAAGGCCGCCGCCGATTATCTGCTCAAAACCTACGCGAAGCAGTACGGCTTCCCTCTGCTCACGGTCCGGGCCACGAACGTGTACGGAGCCCGTCAGCAACTGTTCAAGATCATTCCCCGCTCCGCGATCTACATCAAGATGGGCCGCACGATCGAACTCCACGGCGGCGGCCGCGCGGTGAAGTCGTACATCCACATTCGCGACGTGAGCCGCGGCGAGAAGGCGATCCTCGAACACGGCCGCGTCGGCGAGTTGTATCACCTCTCGCCCGACGCCGGCGTCGCCGTGAAGACGGTCGTGAGCACGATCTGCGACCGTCTCGGAAGTCCATTCGACAAGGCGACCCGCACCGTGGACGAACGCCCCGGCCAGGACGCGGCGTACGTCATCGATTCGACGAAGGCCCGCACCGAACTCGGCTGGAAGCCGACGATCTCGTTGGAAGAAGGCCTCACGGACGTCGTCGATTGGGTGAACGAAAACTGGGCCGCGATCGCGTCGCAACCGCTGGAATACCGCCATGCCGCATGAGCCGCAGTGTGGTCCGCACGCTCCGCGTGCGGATTCTGAAGACCGCACGCGGAGCGTGCGGTCCACACTGATCGTCGGGGCGGACGGCGGCATCGGCTCCGCGCTGGCGCATCGGCTGCCCCACGCGATCCGCACGAGCCGAAGAGCGGGCAGTGACACGGCATTGTCACTGGATCTGGGCGCGGATCCCGCCACTTGGGCCCTGCCCGAATCGGTGTCGGTCGCTTTCCTGTGCGCGGCCCGCTGTTCGATCGACGACTGCCGCAAGAAACCGATCGAGACGCGCTTCATCAACGTCGATCAAACCGTGCGGCTCGCGGAGCGCCTCGCCGCCCGTGGGGCTTTCCTCGTCTTCCTCTCCACGAACCAAGTCTTCGATGGCTCCGCGCCCCTCCGCAAGCCCGCCGACACGCCTCGGCCTCTGACCGAATACGGCCGGCAGAAGGCGGATACGGAGCGGGCGATTCTCGCGCTCGGCGGCGCGGTCGTTCGCTTCACGAAGGTGTTCGCGGGCGTTCCGCCACTCTTTGAATCCTGGGCCGAGAAACTGCTCCGGGGCGAACCGATCGAGCCATTCGCGGACATGATGTTCTCGCCCGTGTCGATGGCCGAGGCCGTGGACTCGCTTGTGAAAGTGGCGGAGACCCGCGCCGGCGGAATCACGCACGTCTCGGGAGACCGCGACATCAGTTATGCGGACGCGGCTCACCTTCTCGCGGCGCGTCTCGGTGCGAATCCGGCGTGGATTCGGCCCGCATCGGCCCAGGCCGCGGGAATACCGCCGGAAGCGCGACCGACCCACACCGCTCTCGCGACTCGGCGGCCGATCCCGGTTCACCGCACGCTCCGCGATCTGTTCGCCCTCCGCCGCGGATCACTTGCACGAGCCGCATGAGGAAGACACCATGCGGTCGCCCCAACTTTCGATCCTGTTGCCGAATTACAATCACGCTCGGTTCTTGCCAAAGTGCATCGAGTCGTCTCTCGATCAGTCGTTTCGCGACTTCGAATTGATCGTCGTGGACGACGCCTCGACCGACGAGAGTTGGTCGCTGCTCGAGGAGTACACCCGCCGGGACAGCCGAATCCGGCTCCATCGAAACGAACGGAACATGGGCGTTAACGCGACGCTCAACCGCGCGCTCGCGTTGGCTCGCGGCAAGTACGTGCACGGCGCCTCGGCGGACGACTTCATCCGGCCCGGCTATTACGAGGCCGCGTTCGCGATGTTCGAGCGATATCCGCAGGCCGCGGTTTGCGTGGGGCGGACGCGACTGGTTCGGGACTTCAACCCGGTGCCGGAGTTCGTGCCGGACATGTGGGCGAACGAACCGACGTACCTGACCCCGAACGAACTCGCTCGCCGCATGACCGGCTGCGGCATCCCGGGGCCCGCGCTCTGGAGGCGCGAACCGTTCCAACAACTGGGCGGATACGACCCCGAACTGCGCTGGCACAGCGACTGGTTCGCGATTCACGTCATCGCGTTCCGCCACGGGATCTGCTTCCTGCCGGACGAGTACACGGTGGTTCGCCTCGCCTCGGACTCGTATTCGAACGCGAACGCAAGGCCGCCCGGCGCCCAGGAGAAGGCGCTGCATCATCTCCTGAATCGGTTGCGAAGCCCGGAGACCCGCGACGTGCTTCCGCTGTTCGAGGCCAGCGGCGTTCTCCGCAACTTCGGGAACGAACTCGTTGAAGCGGCCCTGACCTACGACCAGCCGCTCAACGACCTCGCGACCGTGTTGAAGCCTCACGTGGCGCCGCTCGTGCCACATCTTCTCCACGCGAGAAGCCCCGCCCTCCGAGCCGGCGCGGCCCGATTCGTGGCCTTGTTCGGTGGCGAATTCCTTGCTCTGGACGACGCTCTCGCGGTGCGTGAGAACGACCCCGAGCCGAGCGTCGTCGCCGCCGCCGCCGCCGCCCGTCGGGCGTTTCGAGCCGACGCGTCGTCGTTCACGCTGATGAAACGACGGCTTCGCAAGGCGGTGGGGCGAATCCTGCGCCGACTCGATCGACGTTCCCGCCCGCTTCTCCATGATCGCCTCGATCATCTCGAGCAGCTTGTGGTCACGCTCTCGCAGCAACAGCAGGACATGCGGACGGAACTGATGGGGTTGCTCCGCTCGCTCGGCGGCCGAATGGACGCTCTCGCTCAGGATCTCGATGCCGACGCGAGCCGGCGAGCGTGATTCAGGCGGCCATGCGGGAACGGGAGCGATCGGCGCCTTCGGCCGCCAGGTATGTCACGGTGAGTTCGAGGCTCACGCGGCATGTGCTGGCGCGGTTCACCACGCCCCCGTGCAGCAGCCCATCGTGGAAGATCGCCAACTCGCCCGAGACGAGCGAGAGAGGTTGCATGTCGAGATCGGCCTCGTTCTCGTCCAGCACCGGCTTCATCGTCCCGTGTTTGAACTCGAAGTGCCGCTTCCACCGATCCGACTTCTGCGAATACGGCTTCACGGAGAGCCCGTTGAGGCCCGGCTCCGTGTACAGGGCCATCCATACTTTCAGGCGTTCGCGGTCGCCGTCGATCACGCCGTTCCCTGCGTCCCAGAACCACTTGTCCGCGTGAACGGGGCCGACGTCCGACGGTTGGCTGGGGCGAACGATGCGCCACATCAGATCGTCCGCGTAGATTTGGGCGGAGGGAAGCGTCCTGCGAATACGCCGGAAGAAGCCCATGCTCTCAAACGAGGGCACGGTCAGCGCCGGCAACACGCGGCGACTCTTCTCCCAGAACGTGCCGTGATCGAACGCGAACTCGCGCTCGTGATAACGTTCCAGCCCCGCTTCCACCGCGGCGTCGAGCGAATCCGGTTCCTCGTCGCAAATCGCCGTGAGATATTGATTGCGGATCAGCGTGCGCACCAAGGCAAGCTCGTAGCCGCTCAGTACATCGATCGCGTATCCCGATCCGTGGTTCACTTCGTCCCAGAAGGACATGGCGGCCCCCTCGACGGCCACGGGGCGACCTCAAAATCGTCACGACCCGCGCAATCGTTTCAGGGACTATCGGCGAGGTGGAGCCGCGAACATCAACTAATCACGGAACGACGAGCCTTGCGGAGACGTATGGCCAGGCGGCGACGAAGCTCCGCTTCGTGCGCGGCGGCGGCCGCGGCCCGAACGACCTCCGCTTCCAGCGACCCGACGCGATTCACGAGATCCGTCACCAGATTCGAGACGTGATCGAGTTGCTTCGCGACCTGGTCCAGCACGATTTGCTGCGTTCGAGCCTGTGCGTCGAGCCGCTCCGTGTAGCGATAGAGTTTGAAGTTGACGGCGCGATAGATCGCGCGGAACGGAAGCGTCGCCAGTTTCATCACGCGACTCCACGGCGACGGCGCGGGAGGAGGCGGAGCGGCGACGACGACTTCCACAGGAATCCGCGAGTGCAGTTGGAGCAGGCGTTGCACCAAGGCATCCGAGTCCGGTTCGAGCGCGGCCCATTCCGCTTCGCTCACTTCGCCCGTGTGGATGCGAACGCGTTCAAGCACGTGGCGGCGGTGGGCCTCCGTCGTCATCTGTCGCAAGTACCGGGACAGTTCCGAATCCGCGAGCGGATTCTGGCCCACCATGCCCGGCTTGTGCTCGGCTTGCGAGAACTCGAAGACGCACATCTCGTCCGAGTCCGTGGAGAGATACCAGTCCGCGGGATCGGGGCAGGCCCGTTCGATGTAGGCGTCGTCGAGCGTGTTGCGGATGGTGGCGTCCGGGTTCCGCGGCCACACGAGCAGGGGGTGGAGGTGGAAGCCTCGGACCAACAAGCCGCGGGAGTCGACTCGATGGTAGAGGTGCTGGAACGCCCGGACGCGGCCATTCTCCACCACGTGACCGAGCGAGATCGGGTGCAGATTGTCCAGCCCGGCGCGAACGAGTTCGCGACACGGGATTGCGGCCTCCACGTGTTCCGGCCGGCGATGATGAGCCAGGCAGGAGTAGGCGCCGTCCACGAGCATGCGAACGCTCGCGATCAGGTGGCACCGCTTGCCCTCTTCGGCCCGCCGGACCATGGCGCGGAAGGTGCCGTCGCCGAAGAGCGTGTCGGGCGTCATGAAGACGAACGCCGTGTCCCGCCCGCTCGCGGCGCGGATGCCGCGAGCGTATGCCGCGGTCTGAAGTTCGTGCGGGCCGCGCGACAACCGCGGATCCGGCAAGTCATCCAGATATTCGATCGCGGTGTCGACGAGTTCGCGGAGGCGGCGGTACGCCGCCGAGCGGACGATGGCCCGGCGATGTTCCTTCCGCGTGTAGATGAGGTAGCGGCCCTTGCCCGGAGGGATCGCGCCGAGGTTCCCGGCCGAAAGCTGCGAGGGAAGCGAGAGCTTCACATACCGTTCGACGTACTCTTCGCCCCACACCGGCACGACGAAGAGATACTCCTCGGGCCCGAACATGCGGTCTCCTTCGTTCGACGAAACGTGGCGCTGTCTCACTGCGATCGCGGGTCAATCGACTTCATCGTGGCGCCGCTTCAGCAAACCTTCGGGCCCACGCACAGCGCGAGCAGGTAATGGGCCATCGGGTGGTACCCGGTGTGCACCATCTCGTCGTTCATCGAGAAGAGGAACGCGTTCTCGAAGTGCTTGAGCATGAACTGGCGATACTCTTTGCCGTCCATGCAGTTCACGTGGCCTTCCTTGCTCGGCGGCGAGGCGTGGACCTGCGACTGCAACGAGGGCGAGCCGATGATCGCGACTCCGGTCGCCGTCAGGGACTTCGCGATGTTCCCGACGAAGCGATCCGCGTTCTCGGGCATGATGTGCTCGAACACGTCCAGCGTGTAGGCCGCGTCGAACCCGCCGGGCGAGACGGGGCCTTCGAGGATGTCGTGAACGACGGTGTCGCACTGCCAGCCGTCCTGCTTCATGCGGTCTTTCGCGTCCTGAATGAAGACGGGATCGAAGTCCGACGCGGTGACCTGGCACCCCTCCTGAACGATGAGGCGAGTGCCGAACGCGTCCGCACAGCCGACTTCGAGCACCCGCTTCTTCCCGCTCAGCATCTTGGCGACGAACTTGTAGCGCGAAAGGAGGAAGAGCAGTCGCCGCGGGTCGTCCCGCCACGTCTGGTTGCTCATGATGCCGAAGCGGGCGAACCCGTGTTTCAGCGCCATGTCGAGTTCGAACTGGTACTGCGGTTCTTTGGTCTGCTGCATCGTCTGTCGCTTTCTCCGGCCACTGACGCGGGCCGGCTTGCCAGTTCAAGCGGCTTGCGTGTGTGCGAGCGGAGCTTCGAAACGGATGTACTCGTAGTCCCCGGTGTAGCCCGCGAGGTCGTGCAGCCAGCGCCACGATTCGGGGCGCAGGAACGTTTCGCAGGTCAGGGCCCAGCACTGGAGGTTGAACAACTCTTCCGCGTCGTGGAACGTTTCGACCACGACGTACTTGTTCACGCCGACGCGTTCGATCTCCTTCAGCGACTTCACCACGTCCTGCGGGGGCAGGTTGTGCAGCGCGTTCAGCGAGATCACGAGGTCGAAATCGCGATCCGGGAAGGGGAACGGGTCGCGGGCGTCGTGGAGGAACAGGTGCGGCTTCACCTCTTCCTTGGCGGTGGCGAGTCCGTACTCGGAGATGTCGAATCCGGAGACGGCGCACTTCGGGAGCAGCTTCTGAAATTCATGCAGCAGGAAGCCGCGACCGCAGCCCACGTCCAGGATTTTGGCGTCGTCCTTGAGCCCGTAACGCTCGACGAGCGCTTTCGCGACGACGGACCAGCGACCGTCGTACTTGTACCCGCCGTAGCCGTAGCGGCGGTCGCCGTCCCAGTAGTCGGGGCCGAACTCGCGGGCCACGACGGAGCAATGCACCTTCTCATCGCACATGCGGCCGACGTAGTCGCGAGCCGTGCGGCGGTGCAGTTGATTCACGATGTTCAGCATTTGGCCCATGATCACGCCGCCACTCGGATCGGTTTGGTTCGCGCCTTCAGCAGTGACAACGCGTTGTCGACGATCGCGTCCGCCGAGACGCCGTATTTCTTGAGGATGCCGTTCTGGTCGCCATAGATGCTGGGGAAGACATCCGGGAGGCCGATGCGCTTGAACTTGCGGCTCGCGAGCAAGTCCGACTCGGCGAGGTACTCGGCGACCGCTCCGCCGAACCCGCCGACGATCGTGTGCTCCTCGACCGCGAGAATCGCCGCGGCTCGTTCCGAGAAACTGTGCAGCGAGGCGACGTCGAGCGGCTTGATCGTCGGAAAGTGCAGCACGGCGGCTTTGACGCCGTGGGCCGCGAGTTTCTCCGCGGCCGCGAGGCACACCTGGAGCCCGACGCCGGTCGTGGCGAGCAACACCTCTTCGCCCTCGCGCATCGGCACGGCTTCGCCAATCACGAAGGGGCCGGTGATGCCCGACGTGACGACCGGATCATGACCCTTGGCCACGCGAATGTAGATGGGGCCGGGGTAATCCACGGACACCTGCATGAAGCGAATCATCTCCGGGGCGTCCGCCGGGGCGACGATCGTCATGTTGGGCAGGGCCCGCATGATGGCGATGTCTTCGATGGCGAGGTGGGTGGGGCCGAGCGGAGCGTAGACGACGCCGCCGCCGTTCGCGATCAGCCGCACGTTCACGTTGTGCATGCAGAGATCGACGGCGACTTGCTCGTAGCAGCGGCGCGAGAGGAACGTCGCGATCGTGTTCAGGTACACGACGCGGCCTTCCATCGCGAGCCCGGCCGAAAGCCCGACGAGGTTCTGCTCGCTCACGCCTTCCATGAAGAATCGCGAGGGAATTTCCTTCTTGAAGTCCGCGAGCACGCCGACGCCGAGATCGGACCCGACGAACACGACGCGTTCGTCCGTCTTGGCGAGTTCGAAGACCTGTTTCAGACAGTTTTCGCGCATGTGGTGCCCCAGACTCCGGTCGCTGACGCGACCGGCTCGCCTTATGCCGCTTCAATGGCTGCCAGGAGATTGGTGACTTCTTCGTCCGTCACCTTGTTCTTGTGGTGCCACTTCATGTTGTTCTCGGCGAAGGAGACGCCCTTCCCCTTCACCGTGTGGCAGATGATCGCCGAAGGTTTTTCCGCGTCGAACGGGGCGGCTTTGAGAGCGGCCCGCAGCGCCTCGACGTTGTGCCCGTCCACCTCGCGAACGGCGAAGCCGAAGCTGCGCCACTTGTCCGCGAAGGGCTCCAAGTCCTGGACTTCTTTGGTGCTGGCGTACGATTGGTGCTTGTTGTAATCGACGAGCGCGGTGAGGTTCGCGAGCTTGTGTTTGCCGGCGCACATGGCCGCTTCCCACACCGAGCCCTCGTTGCATTCGCCGTCGCCCATGATGACGAAGACGCGGGAATCGGACTGGGCGATGCGGAGGTGCAGGGCCATGCCGAGGCCGATGGGCAAGCCGTGGCCAAGGGCTCCCGTGCTGGCTTCCACGCCGGGCACCTTGCCCGCGTCCGGGTGACCGCCGAGGATGCCGTCCGCGGCGCAGAACTTGTCCAGTTCCGTTTCGGGGAAGAAGCCTTTGTCCGCGAGGAGAGCATACAGAGCGAGGCAGCCGTGCCCCTTGCTCAGGATGCAGCGGTCGCGATCCTTCCACTTCGGGTGTTGGGGATTGAAGCGGAGGACGTCGTCGTACAGAACCCGAAGGATCTCGATGAGCGAGTAAGCGGCGCCGACGTGCCCGCGGCGTGCCTTCTGCAGCACCCGCACGATCACGCGGCGGAGGTGTTTCGAACGTTCGTCCAGTCGCGGAGTCGCTGTCATCGGTCGCCTTCCCTGGCCCGGGTGGGGAGAGGCTAACCCGACTCGTGAGGCGGAATCAATCCCAGTCCGCAAGCCCTTAACGACCCCGCGGACTTCCGATAAACCAACGTGAACGGACATCGCACGACAGTCGGAGGAACTCCCGTGGCAGCGACCAAGATGATCGACATTCGGGCCGGAAACGTGCTTAACATGAACGGCACGCTCTTTTATTGCCTCGGCCGCGACCTGAACACACCCGGCAACTGGCGCGCGATTCTCTACCTGAAGCTCAAGAACATGACCACCGGGTCCATCACCGACGAACGCGTCCACCCGGACGACAAAGTCGATGTCGTGTTCCTGGACACGAAGGATTACAACTACTCGTACAAGGACGGCGACGATTACGTCTTCGTGGACGCCGAGACGTTCGAACCCGTCACGCTGTCGGGCGCCATGGTCGGCGACATGATGCTCTTCCTTCGCGAAAACGACTCCGTGAAGATCACCTTCTACGAGGGCAAAGCCCTCTCGATGGAACTGCCGCAGACGGTGACTCTCAAGGTGGTCGAAACGGAACCGGGCATCAAGGGCGCGACCGCCGCGGCCCAGACCAAGGCCGCGACCCTCGAAACCGGTCTCGTCGTGCAGGTGCCCTCGTTCATCGCCCAGGGCGAACTCATCGAGATCCAAACCGAGGACAAGAAGTACCTCCGTCGCTCGAAGGAAGGCAAGTAGACCGTGTCGAACTTCGACATCCCGGTGATCGCGCTCGACGGTTCGACCCAAACGCTCGAACCGTTCCGCGGCCAGGTGCTGCTGATCGTGAACGTCGCGAGCAAATGCAGTTTCACGCGGCAATACGCCGGGCTCGAAGCGCTCTATCGCAAGTTCAAGGACCGCGGACTCGCCATTCTCGGCTTCCCTTGCAACCAGTTCCTCAAGCAGGAACCCGGCACTTCGGACGAAATCCGCCAGTTCTGCTCCATGAAGTACGACGTGACGTTCCCGATCTTCGGCAAGATCGACGTGAACGGGTCGGGAACGCACCCGCTGTACCAACACCTCAAGGCGGCGGCTCCCGGCACGCTCGGCACGCGCGCCATCAAGTGGAACTTCACCAAGTTCCTCGTGAGCCGCGATGGCTCGACAATTCGTCGGTTCAGTTTCTTCGCCACTCCGGCAAGCCTTGAAGCGGCCATCGAAGCGATGCTGAACGAAACGCCGCCCTGACCGCCACGCACCTGCTTGCATCCGACCTCGCTTTTTTTCGTACGCACTCGGTTAATCCCCCTTCGCGACCGCGGTCGTTGCGATACGCCGGTCACGTCGTCCGGCGGATCACAACACGAGGTGCTCGAACATGAATCGTCGCTACGCGCTCGCCATGGTCTTCGGGGTCCTGTCCGCGTCCTTCCCGATGCTCGCGAACCGAGCTTCAGGAGACGAGAAGCCCGCCAAGGACATCGTGGACACGGCCGTCTCGGCCGGGAAGTTCAAGACGCTGGTCACCGCCGTGAAGGCCGCCGAACTCGTCGACACGCTCAAGGGGAAGGGCCCATTCACCGTCTTCGCTCCGACGGACGAGGCCTTCGCGAAGGTTCCCAAGGAGACGCTCGAAGGCCTTCTGAAGGACAAGAAGGCTCTCGCGGGAGTGCTCACGTACCACGTGGTGCCGGGCAAGGCGCTCGCGGCGGACGTGGTGAAGCTCAAGTCCGCCAAGACCGTTCAAGGCGAGGAAGTGAAGATCGAAGTGGTGGACGGCAAGGTGAAGATCAATGGGGCGAACGTGGTGAAGACCGACATCGTTTGCGCGAACGGCGTGATCCACGTGATCGACGCCGTCATTCTGCCGCCGACGAAGTGACGAGCCGCGGGCGCGATCGTGAGATCGCGCCCGTTCGTTCAAGGGCGGGCCGCGTTCAACGCGTCGCGAGCCGGTCCCTGAATCGAACCGATCATGGCGTCGATCTGGCGAGCGGGCACAAGGCGAAGGGCCTCCCGCTCCGCACCCTTCTTGAAGTCCAACTTCGCGTCGTCCGACTTGCCCTGTGCCCATCGCGTGGCACCAAGATAGTACCAAGCCAAAGCGTCGTTCGGGTCGTGTTTGGCGGCCTCTTCGAGTGCGGTCGCGGCGGCGGCGAAGCGACCGGCCTTGAACTCTGCGATGCCCACGTCCAATCCCCGTGCGGCGGACAGCGCCGATTGACGATCCAGTTCTTGGGCGGCCAGCGTGGCCGCGCCACCCAGCGCCTTGAACCGCCGTTCGGCCTCAGCCGTCTTCGCCTTCTCGGCCAGCACCGCGCCCTCCATCGATTTCAACTGTTCGGCGTGGGCCGCATCCGCCTTCTTGAGTTCGGCCGCGTGATCGGTCTTGAGCTTCTCCATGGCCACGTTCGCGGCGTCGGTGGCCTTCTTGACTTCGGCCGCCGTTCCGTCCTTCGCGGTCTTCAACTCGACCTTCAGTTTGTCCATGGCCACGTTCGCGGCGTCGGTCGCTTTCTTGACTTCGGCGGCGATACCGTCCTTGGCCGTCTTCAACTCGGTCTTCAGTTTGTCCATCGCGATCGTGCTCGCGTCCGCGGCCTTCTTCAGGTCCGCGGCGTGGGCATCGGCCGCGGTCTTCATCGCGGCGGCGTGCGAGTCCTTGAGCTTGGCGATCTCGCCGCCGGCGGCCTTCGCCGCGGCATCGGCTTTGTTCGTGCGCGAAGCCAGATCCAGCACGTGGCCCGTGCTCAGGCCCGTGCCCGCGACGGCGGACAAGTCCGCAGGAATCAGCTTGCTCAGGTCCGGCCCCGTGGCGCGGGACACCGTGGACCTTACCGCCGCGACCAACTGCTTGGCGTCGTGCTTCTCCGGGAGAACCTTCCCGGCCACGAGTTCCTTCGCGATCTCCGTCGAAGTCGCGTTCGCCGCGGTCAACGCGTCCATCGCCTTGGTCAGGCTCTCCTTCGCGGCGTCGAGGTCCTTCTTGGAGTCGGTCGCGAGCTTGTCGAGCATCCCCTTCAAATCCTTCTCGACCTTCGCGGTGTTGTCCTTCTCCGCCTTCACGTCCTTCACCAGCGTCGCGACCTTTTCCTTCTCGGCGGTCAGGTCTTTGCCGAGGGTGACCAGTTTCTCCTTCTCGGCAGTCAGATCCTTCTCCGCCTTCAGGGTCTTCTCTTTCTCGGTAGTCGCGAGTTTCTCCGCGGCGAGAGTCTTCTCTTTCTCCGTCTTCAGGTCCGCGGTCAGAGTGTCGGTCATGGCCTTGAGGTTGGCGGCGATCGTGGCTTGAGCGGTCGCCATCTTTTCGGCTTCCGTCACCGCGGTCTGCGCCAGCTTCAGGTCCCGATCCAGCTTCGCGACTCGATCCTTGGCGTCGGTCGCGTCCTTTTCCGCCTTCGTGGTCTTTTCGATGGCGGCGGTCAGGTCCGCCATCGCGGCCGTGTACTTGTTCTGGAGCGCGGGATCAGTCGCGCCCGAGTTTTTGTTGCTCGTCGATGGCGTCGCGTCCTTGTTCGGAAGCACGCCCGAGAAGTACGCGCCGGCCGAAGCCCCGACGCCAAGCAGCAACCCGAGAGCGAGCCCCGCGAGGCCGCGCTTGCTGGTCGGTTCCGGCTCGGGGCGGCCCTTCTTGCTCGGCAGTGCGGGTTCCTCGGTCGCGTCGTCCGCCCAGGCCACCACGCGAGCCGCCTCGGACTTCTTCTCCGGCTTGCCCTTCACCGGCGTGGCCGGGATCGGGGCCATCTCGTCCGTCGGGTCGATCTTTTTCTTGCGGGACAGAATGCCGGACGCGCCGGGGCCGGGGTCCGTCTTCGCGTTCGTCCAGTCGTCGTCGTCTTCGGGAATCGCGGCCCGGATCGTGCGTTCGGGGTGCGGCTCGTCGCTCTCGGGAATGTCGAAATCGACCGCGCCGGGGGCCCCGGCCGGGAGCACGTGGAAGGAGCCGGAATCGGCCGTGTTCGGGTCCGGGTGGTCGGAGAATTCCACGGAATCTGCGGAGCTTTCCGGGTTCGCCACGGGCACCGATCCGGTGCTGGCCGAACCGCTCCCCTTCGGCGGCTTCCCGCCCGTGAAGATGCTCGACGGCGCCGTCGAGAGTGACGGATCCTCGGCGAGCAGTTCATCCGCGAACGGATCGACTTTGCCCGCGTCGGGGGTCAATTCGAACTCGGGCTTCGTGCCGAGAAGATCCGAGCCGCTTTGTTCGCGCCAGTCGGTCGCGTCCTCCGCGTCGGTCAGATCGACGTCGGTGGAATCGCGGGTGAAGCGGGGTGGGTCCGATTCGGCGCGGAGGGTCGCTTCGTGCCCCGGCGTCTCGAGCCGAATCGCGGAGGAATCGCCGGGCATGCTGCCGGGCTCGGAGAGATCGGCGAGAATGCTGGACGCGTCGATCCCGCCGGAGGGAAGAGAGCCGAGGTCGGCGTCGTCGTTGGCCGAGAGCCGCGACGGGGCGGGTTCGTCCCCGAACAGCGAATCCGGTTTGTCCTCCGCACGAGGCGACTTCTCGACGGAACTTCCCCCCGAGGGGCGGCCGAAGTTCAGAGCCACGTCCGACGCGCGGGACGCGGGCTTGGCCTTCTCCCCGTCCACGGGCCGCGCCACGCCATACGCCGTGGCCGCGATCACATCCGAGACGTCAGACTTGGGCAGGGCCGAGGGTACGGGACCGGCGAAGATGTCCGAGGCGTCGTCGAGTTCACCCGTCGCGGGTTGGGCGAGCAACGCGTCGATCGCATCCGTGGGAATGGTCGCGGGGCCAGCCGCCTCTTCGACCGAATCGAACCATCCGGAGGCGGGAGCGACCGGCGCGATGGGTTCGAGATTGATGCCGGATTCGGCCGCGGCCGCCTGCGGGATGCCGGTGCCGAAGAGGTTCGAGGACGATGCCGACGCGGAGGCGGTGGGCACGTCGCCGAGGTCGATGTCGTCGTAGGTCGCTTCGGTGGCGTCGCCGACGCGGCGCACGTCGTCCGCCACTTCGGGGAAGTCGTCCAGCGAGGCGCCGATGGTCCGCTCGGGAGCGGCGTCCGCGGACGGGGTGAGCAGATCGAAGTCGACGTCGCCCGGCTCTTCAGCCGGTTTCGCGAGGTCTTTCTTGTTCAGCGAGAGGTCGTATTCGGTCTGGTCTCCGACCCGCGGGGCGTCGTCTTCGTCGTCGATTTTCGGCTTCTTCTTGTTCTTGGCCATGGCGGCGCTCCGCGGGATGCAGCGATCTCCGAGAGCAATCGTAAAGGAAAAGGCGATTCGATTCGCGGGGGGAAACGGATTTTTCGCCGGATTCTCGGTCCGTTCGGCGGAATCGTCGGAACCCCGAGGTCTCGCCCGGAGCCCCCGGATTCCCCGACGCCCCGGCCTACCGGAGGGAATCGAGGATCTCCATTCGCATGGCGGAGAGCGCGGGGACGAGCCCGCCGAGGCGGCCCATCACGAGCGTGAAGAGCATCCCGGCCGCGATCGTCTGGTAGTCCACGACCATCTTGAGGGCGACGCTCTTGCCGCCGCCCTGCCCGCCGGAGAGGGTGCTGCTCGCCTCGAAGCCGTTCGCGAGGAACCCGAGAGCGCAACCGACCACTCCGCCGACGAACGCGATGGCCAGCGATTCGATCATGAACGAGATGAGAATCTGCCACCGCTTGAAGCCGAGGATGCGGAGCACGCCCACCTCCTTGATTCGGGCCGCGATCGACGCGAACATCGTGTTCATCACGCCGAACACGCCGCCCACGGCCATGACCACCGCGAGGAACACGATCCACGTCAGGAACTGTTCGTTGGTCTTCGTGAGTTCCTGATAGTACGCGGGTTCGGAGTAGGCCTTCAGTTTCGCCTGCTCGTAGCGGTTCTGGATGTGGTACGCCATCGCCTTCGACGCGATCTCATTGTTCTCGGACATTTGAAGAACGAGCGTGGTCGGCTTGTTCGCCTTGCCGCTCTCCTGAAGCACGGGATTGCTCGTCTCGGAACACCAGATCTCGGAACCGTACGTGGTGCCTTCGGACTTCATGACGCCGGTGACGATCCACTTGCGATCGCCGAGCGTGAAGGTGTCGTTGGCCTCGAGGCGGGGCTTGCCGACGTCGGCGCCGAGGGTGCCGGCCGCGCCTTCGCCGATGACGCACGGGATGAGCACTTTGCCGCCCGCGTCCTGGTAGGCGCCGTCCACGGGGAACCACTTGCCGCCGGGATGCACGTCGATCTTGTGAACGGCGGAGGCGATCGCGGGATGCCGCATCGTGCGAACCTGGAGGAAGCGGCGCCGCGGCTTCTCGCCCTCCGCCACGGGCACCGGCTGGTTCATCACGAGATACGTCTCGTAGCTGGCAAGCCGCACCATGCCGGGCGGTTCCTTCTCCTTGGGCGTGTCCGCCGGAATCGGGGCGAAGCGACCATCGGGGCCGATCACGCCGCGGGCCACCGTCGCGGGCGTCTTCAACTTGCGGCCGCGCTCGTCTTCCGTCACGACGATGCGTTCGACGTTGCCGATGTCGCCGTAGCCGAGGTTCGAGAAGAGTTCGTCCGTCGCGCCGTCCGAGAGCACGAGCACGTTGCCGGGGATGCCGGTGCTTTCGTTCAGCTTGTACATGCCGTTGACGAACGCGAGCAGAACGACGACGAGCCCGACGACGACGGTGAACGCGAGGGCGGTGAGCGCCGTGTCGCGGCGGCGAACCCACAGATAGCGGAAGTTGTACGCCAGCGGCACGCGGCCGATGAGCAGGAGCAGGGCGAGGTCCGTGCCGTACACGATGAGGAACACGAAGGGCCAGTGCTGCACGAGCGCGGGCGGGAGGAACGTCCAGAGCGGCTTCGCGAGCCAGGGTGAAAGCTTCGGGTCGAGCATCACTTGGAGCCGCGGCGAAGTCGGGAGGCGTTCCCCGATTTGCTGGTCGATCTCGGCGAGTTTCACGACCGCGTCGCGGGTTTCGTCCGAATTGCGATTCTTGCGCTGGGTGTATTCGATGTACTGGCGGCGTTTCTCGAGCAGTTCGCGGGCCGTGAGGAACTGTTGCCCTTCGGGCAGATCCTTCGGCGCCTGCTCGGTGAACTCCTCGGGCATCAGCGTGTCCAGGACGGTCGTGCCGAGCACTTTCTTGGCGAGGGCCGCGAGTTGCCCGCCCTCCGGCAACGGCATGCGGCTCACGGCTTCGATCGCGAAGCCGAACAACCCCACGAGCACGAGGGTGCCGGCGGCGGCGGCGAAGATGCGGCGGCGCAGCTTGCTCCAGAACGTGCGGGCGGGCCTCACGCTGTCCGAGAGCACGGCCTCATCCGGGGCCGCGGCCGGCAACGCGACCAGGAGCGCGGAGAGCGGCAGCAGCGAGAATCCGATCACGAACAGCGTGCCGATCAACGAATAGATGCTGCGTTCGAGCCGGAGGCGGGTCTTGAGCCCGCGCTCGAACGAAGTCAAATGCGAAGGCACGCGGGCGAAGGCGGAGAAGAACATCCAGTCGAACGCGACGCAGAGGAAGGCCGAAAGCTGGAGCACGCCGATCATCGCGCGCCAGAGCATCCCACCGAGGCAGGAGATGGTCGGTTCCAGTTTCGGCGGGTTCTCGAAAGGCGGGAAGCCTTTCGTGGCGTAGGTCGCGGCCGTGTTCAGCAGCACGAACGCCCACAGAGCGGCGAAGAACAGCAGCGCCGGATTCGAAAGGATCCCGCGGAAGGGGCGCAGCACGGCGAGCGGCACGAACATCCCGGCGAAGGTCTGCCCGAAGCGCAACACGGCGTTCGGCCGTGGCTCGTCCGCCTCGCGAGTTCGACTGTGCACCATCCCGGATTCGGTCATTGTGGTATTCCGATCGTCACGGAGCGAACATCTCGGCGAGCACGTTTAACACGGATTCGGCCGTCGTTTCGTCGATGATCCCCAGTCGCTTCACGAGTCGGCTCTGGTCGACGGCTCGAATCTGATCCAGCACGATCTGTCCGTTTTTGTTCTTGAACCGGCACGCGACCCGCGACGGATACGGCCGCCCTTTCGTGGTCATGGGGGCGACGATCGCGGTGCGAATGGAATGGTTCATCTCGTCCGGCGAAACGACGAGACAGGGGCGCGTCTTCTGGATTTCCGAGCCGACGGTGGGATCCAGTTCCACGAGGTAGACATCGAACCGGTTCACCGCCATTGCCACTCCTCCTCGTCCCACTCGGAGGAACTCGTGGGAATCCACTCGTCGTCGCCGTTCTTCGCCATTTCTCGGAAGGCGTCCGCCCATCCGCTTCGGGGCTTGCGAAGCGGGCGGATCGTCAGGATTCCGTCCGTCGCGGACAGATCGACTTCGCTTTCAAGCTCCAGGCCGGCCGCGTCCAGCATCGCCTTCGGGATGCGGACGCCCTTCGAGTTGCCGATGCGAATGATTTGCGCTTTCATGATCGCTCCAGTGATTACATTGTAATCACGATGACCCGCGTCGTCATGCCACCTTCGCGAACACCTCGGCGACTTTGACGTTCTTGGCGCTCAAGGCCGGGCCGATGCTGCCGAGCACGGAGACGGCGACGCCGAGGGCCGGGCCGTAGATCAGCGCCTGGGTGGGAACGATGAACGCGCCGAAGAACGCGATCTGCAGCTTCAGGTTCCCGATGCCGAACCACGAGATGAACGCGGCCATCGCCCCGGCGAGCACGCCGACGAGCACCGCCTCCCCGAGCACGAGCGCGAGCACGTGCCGCGGCTGGAAGCCGAGCACCTTCAACACCGCCATCTCGGTCCGCCGTTCGCGCACGCCGATGCTGATGGCGTTGGCGATGACCAGGCACATGATGCCGACCATCGCCGGGCTCAGGATGTACTTCATGCCGAAGAAGATGTCCTTGTACGCCTCCATCCACGAGCCGATGCCGCTGGACGCGGTCTCGAGTTTGATGGGCGGGCTGGAGAAGCTCTTGCCGTCGTCCACAATGGCGTTGAGCCGCTCGAACGCGGCCTTGTTCGGCAGGCGCACCCAGATCAGGTTCAGCGCCTTGTCCTGCATCATGTAATCGGGCGGCTTCTGCTTGAGAAGCTGGTCAAGGTAGTCCTTGTTCATGAAGCCGACGCCTTCGTACTTCCCTTCCGGCAACGTGCCGACGATCTCGAACTCGAAGACCATGTCCGGGTAGTTCAGGCCGTAGAGCTTGATCTTCTGCCCGATGCGAACATTGAGTTTCTTGAGCCGATTCTGGCTCACGACGATCGCCTGCTTGTTCGCGAGCATCTTGCTCACGCCGTCTTCGAGCATCACCTTCTCGTCGCCGGTGAGGTCGTCGAGGCCGTCCATCATGGTGAGGATCTTCTCGGGCTCCATGCAGAACATGAAGAGCGCGTTGTCCATCCGCTTGTTCACCGGGTCGGTGCTGCCGCCGACGAACGACCACGACATGATGTCCTTCTCGCCGTTCACGGGCCGCATGTCCGGCGGGAGTTCGTTCAACACGATGTCCTTGAAGCGGGTGTAGTGCCCCGGCTTCATTTGGCTTGGGATCATCGTCTTGTGGGTGACGATCGCCTTGAAATTGGCTTCCTTCTCGCGGGTCACGTTCCCGATGAACGTGAGAATCGTGTACAGGAACACGAGCACGACGGTGAGCACGAAGAGCGCGAGGTACGTGAGCGAAGTGCGGAGCGGGCTGCGCCTCAGCCCGCGGAACATGATGAGCACGAGTTTGCTGGAGAACCCGCCGCTGGACGCGGCGGCGATCCGCGCCACCTGCTCGATCGTGAACAGGATGAGAAAGAAGATCGGCAGCGTGACCAACCCGACGCCGAGGGCGACGAGGATGAGCACGCCCAGCATGCCGAACAGATAGCCGGACAGGAGGAAGATGGACGGGTCGAAGAGGTCCGGACTCATTCCTTGCGGCATGCCGTACATGTTCGCTCCCGAACGCCTTCGACCATCGGAATGGGTTCAGTTTACTTCCATTGGGCCTTCATGGCTTCCCACTCCTTCATGGCCGCGGCGGCGGCTTCGACCGTGAGCGGATGGCTGAACGCCCAGACGTGCCCCTGCGGGTCGGTGATCTGGCCGTAGCGGTCGCCCCAGAACATGTCCGCGGCGGGCATCTTCACGGTGGCGCCGGCCTTCACGGCCCGCTCGATGGCCGCGTCGCAGTTCTCGACCACGAGATGCAGCGAGATCGGATTCTCGACGCCGTCTTTGGGCGCCCGCGTGATCCCGCCGCAATACTCGGGGAAGTCGTCGTTGATGAAGAAGGTGCATCCGCCGACCTTGAGCGCGGCATGCATGAGCCGGGGCCCGTTGTCTTCCGTCATCCGGTGAATCTCGGTCGCGCCGAGCCCGGCCTTGTAGAACTCGATCGCGGCCGGGCCGTTCTTGACGGTGAGATGCGCAATGAGGCCCGTGAAGCGTTCCATGATCGGACTCCGAGTGAAAAGAAGGTGGTGAACAAAATATCACTTCGGGTGGGCTTCGGGAGCTGAGTAGCAGCGGTTTTCTCGGCGTTCCTGCAACCGGGTCGCAAATCGTGCCGAACGTCGCGCCGCGATTCGCCGGGTGCGCATATGGATCTTGGCGAAGCCGAATCTGGGGTGGCCCCGGCTTCCAGCCGGTGCTCCTTCCGAGGGTGGCTGACTTCGAAGGAAGTTGCCCCCGAGAGGAGCCCCGGCTGGAAGCCGGGGCCACACCGGCTAGAAGCCGGTACCACCCAAGAGCGGCTCCGCCGCAAGAAAACTGTTGGCACATGCGATTCGCCGCCCGGCTTGACGCCGTGCCGGTTCGCTTGGTACTGTCCCGCCCTCATGATCAATCGTACAAGCCAGCCGCTGACCGCGTGGTTCCTGCTGTGGGACCTTGCACTCGTCGCCGGCGGGTGGCTTGGGGCTTACTGGCTCCGCGTTCGCTCCGGATGGTTCCCGCGCCACCCGGACACTCCGGACATTTCGCTCTACTTCGGCAGCGTGCCGCTGATTCTGCTCCTCGCGGCGGTATCGTTCCGCTTCGCGGGCATGTACGAGATCCACCGGCTGCGTCGCTTTCGCGAAGAAATCGTGGCCGTGCTCCGCGGCGTGGCGCTGATGGCGATTCTCGTGATGGCCACGAGTTTCGCCCGGCAGGCTCATTACGAATCTCGCGGAATCATGATCCTGTTCGCCGGCGGATCGCTGGTCGGAATCGTCGCCGCGCGGCGCCTGAGTTGGACGACGCTGCGGCGGCTCCGCGCACGCGGAGTGAATCAGAGCCATGCGCTGATCGTCGGCACTGGCCGCCTCGCGAGGCAAACCGCCCGCACCCTGCGGCACGTTCGCTGGACCGGCATTCGCACCGTGGGCTTCGTCGAAGACGATCCCGTGAAGATCCCCACGGACATTCCCGTGGTCGGCCGCATCGCCGAACTTCCGGACCTGGTCGAGAAACACCACATCGAGCACGTGTACATCGCGTTGCCGTTGAACCGATACGCAGACGCGCGGCGCGTGTTCGATGCGCTCTCGGAAACGACCGTGGACGTGCGACTCATCGCCGATCTGCGAGCCATCTCCGGCCTCGCGCTCACTTCGACCACACTTCACGGCATGACCGTGATCGGCCTCCGCGAGAGCCCGCACTTCGGGCTGAACGTCGTGGTGAAGCGGTTCATGGACATCGTGCTCGCGTCCGTCGGGCTCGTGCTGATCTCGCCGATCCTCGCGACGATCGCGATCCTCGTGAAGCTCACGAGCCCCGGCCCGATTCTGTATCGTCAGGAGCGGTGCGGGCTGAACGGCCGCTCGTTCATGATGCTGAAATTCCGCACGATGCGCGTGGACGCGGAAGCGAACGGCGCGCAGATGACGGCACAGAACGACCCGCGCAAGACCCGCTTCGGCTCCTTCCTCCGCGCCACGAACCTGGACGAACTCCCGCAATTGTTCAACGTGCTGATGGGAGACATGAGCCTCGTCGGCCCGCGGCCCGAGCGGCCGGTCTTCGTGCGGAAGTTCAAGAAGAGCATCCCGAACTACATGGCTCGCCACGCCGTGAAAGCCGGAATGACCGGCTGGGCTCAGGTCAACGGCTGGCGCGGCAACTCGTCTCTCCGCAAACGCGTCCAGTTCGATCTCTACTACATCACCCACTGGAACCCGCTCTTCGACATCCGCATTCTCTTCCTCACCGTCTGGCGGATGATCTTCCAGAAGCAAAAGCACGCGTATTGAAACGTCGGGGCGTCACCTCCAGCAAGGCCGCCACGCGACCCGCCAGCGGGTTCGTGCGATTGGATCCGCGATCGTTCATCACTTCAACTTGAACGAGTCGAGGAAGGCCGTGGCTTCTTCGGAGTTCAGGAAGCCCTCGGTTCCGAGAACGGTGATCCGATAAAGCCGGGCTCCCACGAGGAAGACGCGGCCGCGGAAGTGTTTGTCGTTCGCGGTGGCGGTGAAGTCGCGGCCGGGGCGACCGCTGCCGACGGTCGCGTCCTTCTCGCTCGTCAGGTTCCCTTGCACGCTCGCGAGCACGGCGGTGCGGGCGGCGTCGATCCGCTCGCGGATCTTCTCCTCGGATTCGCCGCCGGGGATCGGCAAGTCCACATACGCCACTGCACACGTGCCGTCCTTCGATTCGCTCTCGTACCCAATGAACTCGTGCTCGCCGATCGTGCGGGTGAACTTCTTCGGCTTCTCGGGATAGCTCGCGGCGAAGCGTCCGGCGGTGGACTCGATCGCGTGCATCGGCGGCGGCGGCGGCAACGCCGCGGACGAACCCGGCGGCAGAAGCCCTTCCACGTCGAAAACCTTGAACGAGGAGAAGTACTCCTCGGCTTCGGGGCTCGTGAGTTCCTCCACCTTCCCGCAGACGAGCAGCACCTGGTACAGCCGATGGCCAACGAGGAAGATCTGGGCGCGCAGGTGTTTGTCGTCCGCCGAGCCGCCAAATTCGATGCCGGAGAAGCGGTTATCCAGCTTGATCACCTTCGTGGTGCCGTGCGACTTGGCGCTGACCGCGGCGAGCGCCCCGTCCCGCGCGTCGAACAACCGGGACTTCGTCTTCTCCTCGCGTTCCCATTTCTGGATGGGCAGGTCCGCCCAGCCCACCATGTAGGCTTTGTTCCACGCCTCGACGGAGTACATCTTGAGGGCCGCGCCGGCCGTGGCCGTGGCTTTCGCCTTCGGTTCGCCCGGCATCTTCACTTCGAAGTGGCCGTCCGGAGCCTTGAACGGAGCCATCGGCTTCTGCTGGCACCCGACGAACACGGCCACTGCGAGCAGAGCGACAACGACCGACGAACGGCGAACCATGACGCGACTCCGCGACTTCGGATACCGCGACTCTAGAACAGGAAATCCCGCCGCGGTGTCGGAAAAATCGACGCGGAACCGTAGCTATATCCGAATCTCTGGAGCCCGCGATCCGCGATGAAGATCACACGCATCGGAACCGACATTCGCCGCATCTCGCTCCCCGCCGCGGAACGCATTCCGCTCACCGGGCCGAAACCCGTTCCCGCGGCGATCGATCTCGTTCTCGTCGTTCTGGAAACGGACTCGAAGCTCGCCGGCCTCGGCTACACGTATGTGAACGGTCCCGGCGCCGCGGCTCTGAGATCGCTTCTCGAAACCGATCTGGCTCCGCTCGCGATCGGCGAGGATCCGCGGGACACGGACCGGCTATTCTCCGCCGCCGAAGCCCGCTTCCGATCGGTTGGCTTCGCCGGCCTCGCGGCTCGGGCGTGGTCCGCCATCGATGTCGCGTTCTGGGACGTGAAGGCGAAGGCCGCCGGCCTTCCGCTCGGTCGGCTGCTTGGGAACGCGAAACCCGCGGCTCCGTTCTTCGCTTCGGACATCGCCACGCTCGGTCGCTCGGCCTCGGAGGCCATTAAGCTTGCGAAGCCACTCGTGAAGCAGGGAGCCATGGGCGTGCGCGTCGAAGTCGGAACCGGGGACGTGCGGGCGGACGCGGATCGCGTTCGGGAAATCTCGGACGGGCTCGGCGAGGAAGCGTCCGTGTCCGTCGCCGCGGATGGCCGCTTCGACCTCGGCACCGCCGAGGCGCTCACGCATTTCTTCGAAGACATCGGCATCGACTGGTTCGAGGACCCGATCCCGACTTCGGACGACATCGGCTACGCGAAGCTGGCGGGGCTCGCCGAGATCCCGCTGGCGATCGGGGCGAACTTCGATTCCCGCGAACGGTTCTTTCGCGCCATTCGCAGCGGCGTCGTTCGCACCGTGCGACCGGACCTCGGTCGCATCGGCGGCATCACGCCATTTCTGAAGATCGCCGCCGTGGCGGAAGCGTATCAGACGGCGGTCTCGCCGGTGCGAATGACGGAGATCGGCGCCCACCTCGCGTGCGGCCTCGCCGCCGTGCCCCACGTGGACCGCGTGTCGTGGTTCGACGGCGTGTTCGCGGGAGGCCCCACCATCTCGAACGGCAAGCTTGCCCCAAGCGCGGAACCGGGGCACGGCCTCAGGCTCACTTCTTCTTCGGCGTCGTGAGGCCGGTCTCGGCCGGGTCGGTCTCAGGTACCTTCAACTCGGTGCGAAGCTGTTTCAGTTCGATGTGCAGCTTCGCCCGGATGGCGGCGTGCTCCCGGCTCTCGTACACGTTTCGCATCTCGTTCGGATCCGCCTTGCGGTCGAAGAGTTCCCACGTGTCGAGGCCCTTTTCATAGAAGTGGACCAACTTGTAGCGGTCGGTGACGATGCCGTAGTGCCGGGCCACGTCGTGCGGGCCGGGGTACTCGTAGTAGTGGTAGTAGAAGCTCGTCCGCCAATCCTCCGGCGTCTCGCCCTTGAGCACGGCGGCAAGGTCCTTGCCGTGAACGTCCGCGGGAACGGGGGCGCCCGCGGCGGCGAGGAACGTCGGGGCCAGGTCCAGGGTGCTCGTGATGTCCGCGTTGGCGAGCCCGGCTTTCGCGTGTCCCGGCCAGCGAACGAGCATCGGCGTCCGCAGCGATTCCTCGAAGATCCAGCGTTTGTCGAACCAGCCGTGCTCGCCCAGATAGAAGCCCTGATCCGAGGCGTACACCACGATCGTGTTCTCCGCGAGGCCTTCCTTCTCGAGATAGTTCAGCACGTGGCCCACGCTTTCGTCCACGCTCTTGATGCAGCCCAGATAATCGTGCAGGTAGCGGTTGTACTTCCAGCGCACGAGGTCCTTGCCGGTGAGCTTCGCTTCGGCGAACGCCTTGTTCCGGGGTTCGTAGTACGCGTCCCATTCCTTTTTCTGGGCGGGGGTGAGGTTGCCGGGCGGCTTGAACTTCAGATCGGTCGCGGTCATCGTCTTTTCGATTGTCATGTCCTGGCGCTTCTCGGCGGGGCCGCGGCCGGAGTAATCGTCGAACAGCGTCTCCGGTTCGGGATACTTGCGGTCGTTGTCGTGGCCGAGATGGCGAATCGCCGGGCACCACTCGCGATGCGGAGCCTTGTGCTGGCACATCAGCAGGAACGGCTTGCTCTTGTCCCGCCCCTTGAGCCAATTCAGCGACGACTCCGTGATGATGTCCGTGACGTAGCCTTCGTTCTTCTCACGCACTCCGTTCCGGATCATCGGCGGGTTGTAGTAGACGCCCTGACCCGGCAAGATGTGCCAGTAGTCGAAGCCGGTCGGGTCCGTGACGAGGTGCCACTTTCCGACGACGGCGGTCTGATACCCGGCCTTCTGGAGCAACTTGGGGAATGTGACCTGCGAGCCGTCGAACTTGCTGTTCGAGTTGTTGTAAAAGCCGTTCGCGTGGCTGTACTTGCCGGTGAGCACGGTGGCGCGGCTCGGCCCGCAAATCGAGTTCGGCACGAGGCAACGATCGAAGCGGACACCCTCCTTGGCGAGACGATCAATGTTCGGCGTGGCGTTCAGCTTGCGGGGATCGCCGTAGGCGCTGATCGCCTGGTAGGCGTGATCGTCCGAGAAAATGAGCACGATGTTGGGCGAAGCGGCGAAAGCGGCCTGCGGCAACAACGCGATCGCGAGTGCGAGACGAAACATGGTCACGCTCCGGGGAGTTGGGGCGATTGTAGGCGCGGGCCTGCGGGTTGGTCCGGGTTTGCGTCGTGGCATGAGTGTGCGGCCGCGGCAAAGTGCGGAGGCTGGGTCTTTTGAAGAGAAACGGGAAAATGGACCGCCCCCGCGCCGATGGAATGGCTGTCGCGGCGCTTCGCGGCACAATCTCGCAAGTCCCGACGTGCGGGCCGGTTGCTTACGGGGAACTCGCCGGGTAGGATTGCATCCAACCCGAGGAACGAACCTCGGGGCATCATTCGAACGACTTCGCGAGCCACGACTATGTATGGAGGGATGAAGAAGTGCCGCGACTACGACGACGCAGTGGAATAAGAACGCTCTGCAAGTGCCGCCACGATGGATGCGACAATGAGGACGAAAACGATCGCCGCCAGCCGCTGTGGCAGTCAAGCAGGTGAATTGAACCCATGGTAATCATAAGGGTAACGAATGCGAGAAAACGACGATCTCGACGCCGAAGAAGATGACGACCGTCGTCCCGCACCTCGAAATCGGCGCATCGCGCGATTTGCGAGCAAGAAGATCGCCGCAGGTGTCTGTGGGATTCTGCTCGGTGGCCTTGGCGTCCACAAGTTCATCCTGGGCTTTGTCACTCCAGGAATTCTGATGCTGATGATGACGATGCTTACAGCAGTTGCGGGACTGTTCTGTCTGTTCCCGTGGTTCGTGACATTTGCGATCGGAGTGATAGGCCTCATTGAAGGGATTATTTACCTGACGAAGTCAGATGAGGACTTCTACCACGACTACGCAATCAAGAAGAGAGAGTGGTTCTAACTCGTAAGGGAGCTCAACAGATGGCCAAGCAGCAATACTTCGACGATCTTCAAGACGACGATGACGACGACGATTATCGCCCGAGTCGTTCCTCCACTCGAGGTTCGGCTGGCGGTGGTCTCGTGGACTACCTCGTCTTCCGCAAAATGATTGTGCCCGTGGTGATCCAAGTCATCTTCTGGGTCCTTTCCGGGCTGGTGATTCTCGGTGGTATTGCGTTTCTGATCTTCAACCTTTCGCAGAAGGATGGGAGTCCTGCCGCGGGATTTCTGATCTTGTTCATCGGCGTGCCGTTTTATGTCTTCCTCATTCGGATTTATTGCGAACTCCTCATCGTGATCTTCCGGATGAACGACACACTGACCGACATCAAGAATGCTGTGGAAAAAAGGCCGTAACCGCGAAACACTCGACCGCTCAGTCTCACTCCGGGGCGGTGCCCCGGTTATCATGTAGGAGCGGGCCCGAAAGGCGTTCGGGCCCGTCTCCCGAGGTTCATCATGCTCGACATCGCGATGCCTTCACGCCCCGGTTCCCGCCGCCATTTTCTTCGCGTCGGCGGGCTCGGCGCACTCGGGCTGCCCACGCTGCTGAAGGCCGAAGCCCAGGGCCGCGGCTCCTCGTCCGCCTCGCGGGCCAAGTCCGTCATCCTCGTGTACCTTGGGGGCGGCCTGTCCCACCACGACAGCTTCGATCCGAAGCCCGAAGCGCCCGAAGACATCCGCGGCAAGTACGCGACGATCCCGACCTCCGTGCCCGGCCTCCGCATCGGCGAGAAGTTGCCGCTCATGGCGAAGGCGATGAACAAGATCGCCCTCGTGCGTTCGGGCTCGCACAACAACGACCACCACGAAACCGCGACCAATTGGGTGATGTCCGGCCGGTTCGGCTCCGCGTTCGGCGACTATCCCGCGATCGGGGCCGTGGTCGCCCATGAATCGGGGTTCACCGGGCACCTGCCGCCTTATGTGTCGGTGCCGCGGAACCCGAGCTTTACTTGGGAACTCGGCAAGAGCGCGTACCTCGGCGGCCGCTACGAATCGTTCAAGGCCGGCGACCCGAACGCGGCCAACTTCAAAGTGCAGGACCTCTCCGCGGAGGGCATCTCGGACAAACAGTTCGAACGCCGCGAAACGCTTCTCAAGGCCGTGGACGGACTCGCGAGCCGCGTCGAAGGGAACGACCAGATCGCGACCTACGACGAGTTCCATGGCCGCGCCCGGCAAATGGTCCTGTCCACTGAAGCCCGAAAGGCGTTCGCCATCGAGGGCGAATCGGAGAAGCTTCGGGACCGCTACGGCCGCACCACCGCGGGGCAATCGATGCTCCTGGCGCGGCGGCTGGTCGAGGCCGGCGTACGCTTCGTCACGGTGAACTACGGCGGCTGGGATCACCACGGGAAGATCTTCGAGGCGCTGGACAAGAAGCTGCCCGAGTTCGACCGCGGCGTCTCGGCTCTGATCGAAGACATGAGCGGCCGCGGTTCTCTGAACGACACGCTGATCGTGGTGATGGGCGAGTTCGGCCGCACGCCGAAGTTCAACAAGGACGCGGGCCGCGATCACTGGGCTCCGGCCGGGTCGATGCTGTTCGCGGGCGCCGGAGTGAAGCCGGGCTTCGTGCTCGGGAAAACGGACAAGCAAGGAGCCTACGCGATTCAGCGGCCCGTGGCCCCGGCGGACGTGGCGTACACGATCTTCGATTCGCTGGGCATCGATCCGCGGAAGCAACTCGTCGCCCCGGACGGCCGCCCCATCGAGATTCTCGACAAGGGCGAGCCCGTGAACGAGTTGTTCAACTGAATGAGCGGGTGAGTACGCTTGCGGGTTCGCCCGCGAACCCGCAAGCGAGTCGCAGCTTCACTCCTTGGGCAATTGCGGCAGCGTCTTCTTGTCCGCGTAGCGTTCCGGTTCCTTCTCGAATCGCTTTTTCGAAGTCTCATTGAAGAAATACACCTTCACGCCCTTGTACATGGTGAACGGGTCCTTGCTGTTCACTTTCCGTTCCTTCAGCACCGGGTCGTACACCTGCTCGATTTCGCGTTTCGGAAGGTCCTTGCCGGCGAGGCCGGGGATCAGTTTCGGGTCGAGGTAGGCGCTCGGTTCCTTGTTCCACTTCGCCACGCACGTGTCGCAGCAGAGCAGGATCTTCACGCCCTTGTACGTGACGGCCTTCGCCTCGTTCGGGTCGATCTCGTCGGTGGTCATGATGGGGCAGAACTTCTGCGTCTTGTCGTCGTCCGCGGCGCGGGGCAGGCCGGGAGCGAGGGCCAGCAGCATGACGGCCGCGAGGCCTGTGAACCGGTTCATGCGGGGGTCTCCGGAAGGGATGTTCGGGCGGGCGTGTGCGTCAGTATATGTCACCTTCATCTCGATTCCCTCGTCCCGAGGCTGCGGAATCGGGCCGGACACGCTACAATTGTCACACGCGATTCCTCTCTTCCGCGCCGCCGCAACCGAGTCCTCTCCGGTTCCCGAGATTCGCACCCGTGACCAGCCGCGAACCCGCCCGCACGCCCCGTGAAGTCCTCGCCTTCCTCCGCGAACGCGAAGTCAAAGCCGTGGACCTCCGGTTCATGGACTTCCCCGGGCTCTGGAAGCACTTCACCATTCCCGCCAACGTGGTGGACGAAGACCTGTTCGAAGACGGGCACGGCTTCGACGGCTCCTCCATTCGCGGGTGGATGCCGATCAACGAATCGGACATGCTGCTCGTGCCGCAGCCGGACACGCTGTTCATCGATCCGTTCTGCCGCGACACCACGCTCGCGATGATCTGCAACATTCAGGACCCGCTCACGAAAGAGGATTACAGCAAGGACCCGCGGAACGTGGCCCGCAAAGCCGTGAACTACATGAAGAGCACGGGCGTGGCCGATTCGGCCGCGTTCGGCCCGTCGCTCGAGTTCTTCGTCTTCGACGACGTGAAGTTCGACCAGACCAGCCACTCGGCGTTCTACTTCGTGGACTCGGCCGAAGGCGAGTGGAACACGGGTCGCGACGAGAAGCCGAACCTCGGGTACAAGATCCCGTATCGCCAGGGGTACTTCCCGTGCCCGCCGACGGACGCGGTCCACGATCTGCGCAGCGAGATGATGCTGGCCATGGCCGAGTGCGGGCTCACCGTGGAGAGCCACCATCACCAGAAGGCCAGCGGCGGCCAATGCGCCATCAACATCCGCTACGACGAACTCGTGCCGATGGCGGACAACGTGTTGAAGTACAAGTACGTGGTGAAGAACGTGGCTCGGCGGCACGGCAAGACCGCCACGTTCATGCCGAAGCCGCTCTTCGACGACTACGGCAGCGGGATGCACGTCCACGTGAGTTTGTGGAAGGGTGGCAACAACCTCTTCGCCGGCAGCGATTACTCGAACCTGAGCGAGACCGCGATGTACGCCCTCGGCGGGTTGCTCAAGCACGCGCCGGCCCTCTGTGCCATCACGAACCCGACCACCAATTCGTACAAGCGACTCGTGCCCGGCTACGAGGCGCCGGTGAACCTCGCGTACAGCCAGCGGAACCGCTCCGCGGCGGTCCGCATTCCCGTTTACTCGTCGCGACCCAAATCGAAGCGCATCGAGTACCGCGTGCCGGACGGCGCCGCGAACCCGTACCTCGCGTTCGCCGGCATGCTCATGGCGATGCTGGACGGCATCCGCAACAAGACACACCCCGGCCCGCCGCTGGACAAGGACATTTACGACATGCCGCCGGAGGAACTCAAGGGCCTCCCACGCGTGCCGCAAACCTTGGACGACGCCCTGACCGCCCTCGAACGCGACCACGAGTTCCTGCTCCAGGGGAGCGTCTTCACCGAGGACGTGATCGAGACGTGGATCGACTACAAGCGGAAGGAAGAAGTCGCCTCCGTTCGCGTTCGCCCGCATCCGTACGAGTTCGCGTTGTACTTCGACGCGTGACGGATTCGGAGTCGTCACGCGTTTCACCTCGCACGTCGCAAGGCGGAACTCCCGCCGTCCCTCCCGTTGAAGTTCCTCACTCCGGCACGCGAGCTCGCGTGCCAAAAATCAGACGGATTCTTCAACTTGCTGCTTGATCTTGGCCGCAGGACCGTCAAGAATGCGAGCGACCAATCTCCTTCGCCACCTCTTCCCCTCCGAGGACCGGTCATGAATCTCGCCGAGGCCACCGAGACGCCTTCCGCCACCCGAGCCGACATGGACCCCCGCCTGCAACTTCTCGTGACGCGGATGCGAAACGGAGTCCGCAAGACCGCATCGGCCTCCACCGCGGAGAACGAGGCCGCCGTGATCGCCCGCGTGACCGACGCCGACGCGTGGGTCGCGCTCAGCGAAGTGCGGGACGCGACCGTGCTCGGCAAGTCCGACCAAGTCGCCGGCTCGTGGATCGTGACGGGGCGGATTCCCGTCTCGCGCATCGAACGCGTCCGCATGCAGCCGTACGTCGCGAGTCTGAAGTCCGCACAGCCGCTGCGGCCGATGCTCGCCAAGGCCACGGAGGAAACGGAATCGCAGCCGGCCTTGCTTCCCGCGGGGACTCTGGCGAGCGGCGGAAAGGGCGTCGTCGTCGGCGTCGTCGATTACGACGGCGACTTCGTCCACAAGAACTTCCGCAAGGCGGACGGCAAGACGCGGCTGATTTCGATCTGGGATCAAAACGGCGGGAACAGCCCGGGGAGCCCGTTCGGATACGGAGTCGAGCATACCGCGGCGGAACTCAACCTCGCGCTGAATCAAGCCAACCCGTATTCCGCGATCGGTTACCCGATCGAAGTCGGCTCGCACGGCACGCACGTCATGGACATCGCCGCGGGCAACGGCAACGGCAGCGGCGTGCCCGGGCCCGCCCCCGAGGCCGAACTCATCTTCGTGAACGTGACTCACGAGAAGGATCCGGACGATCCCGAGGAGATCATCACGACCTCGTTCGGCGACTCGGTCACGCTTCTGGAAGCGTTGAAGTACATCTTCGACAAGGCGGGTTCGAAACCGACCGTAATCAACGTGAGCCTCGGAACGAACGGCGGCCCGCACGACGGCACGACGCTCGTGGATCAGGGCATCGACGCGTTGCTGAACGCCGCGCCGAACCGTGCCGTCGTGATCGCCGCGAGCAACTCGCACGACGACGGCATCCACGCGGCGGGAACGCTGACCGCGGGCGGCACGCACGACCTTTCCTGGGACGTGGCCACCACGCTGTCGTTCCCCATCGAACTGGAACTCTGGTACGCCGGAGCGGATCGCTTCAAGGTGGAACTGCTCGGGCCGAGCGGGAACATCCTGGCCACGGCGGTGCCCGGCGAAACGAAACAGGTCGTGCTCGGCGGCAGCGTCGTCGCTCTCGTCGCCAACCGGCTCGACGATCCGAACAACCACGACAACATGATTGGCGTGTTCCTGATGGCGGGAATGCCGGGCGGCACGTACACCGTGCGGCTCACGGGGCAAACCGTGGTGAACGGCGCCTTCCACGCGTGGATCGAACGCGACAACTCGTTTCAGTCGATGTTCGCGCCGCCGAACGACAACTCGCACACGATCGGCTCGATCTCGTGCGCGAAGACCGTCATCGCGGTCGGTTCATACGACGCGAACGTACCGACGAAGCTGCTGTCGTACTTCTCGAGCGCAGGCCCGACGCGGGACGGCCGGAAGAAGCCGGACATCTCGGCGCCGGGGCACGACGTCTGGGCGGCACGATCGCGGTCGGTCACGGGCGTGACGCGAATGAGCGGCACGAGCATGGCGTCGCCGTGCGTGGCCGGGATCGTGGCGCTGGTGTTCGCGGAGGCGGCGGCGCGCGGGCTCAGCCTCTCAATCGCCCAGACACATCAGATCGTCGCCGCGGCCGCAAGGAGGAACCCGCCCACGGGAACCGCGTGGCACGACCGCTACGGCTTCGGCCGCATCTCGGCGAAGAAGGCGATCCAAGCGGTGATCAACCTCGCGGGTGGAGGTGGAGGTGGAGGTGGAGGCGGTGGAGGTGGAAATGCCGCGGCGGCGCCGAAGAAGCCTTCCAAGCCGAAGAAGCCGAAGTCATAATGAAAGTGTTCCAAGGTGGAAGCCTTCCGAGGGTGGAACCAGCGTCCTCCCCGGTTCTCCTGTCGGGGTGTGCGAACTTCAGCGCCCGAAGCCGTCATTCGCCCGGAGATGCACACGATGCCGCGACCCATCAAACTCGAAGACCTCGAAAAGGTCGAGTCGTCGTCCGTGATCCCGCTCGCGAAATTGGATGCGGACGTCGTGCAGGGCATCATCAAGGTCAACGTCGAGGACTACGTGCCCAAGGGCGTGCAGGTCCGCGCCGCGATCAGCCCGTTGATCTTCACCGCGGAGTTCAAGCCGGCAGATCTCGAGGCCCTGGAGTCGGACGAGAAAGTCGTGTCCGTCGCGATCAACAAGCCGCTTCGATCGTCGAAGTGATCGTTCGCAATGTTCAACGCAACGGGCCGCGGGGGTTCGCCCCGCGGCCCGTGTGTTGTTCGGAACGTCTCTCACCAGCGGTAGCCGAAGGTGCCGTAGCGATAGAAACTCGGCCCGTAGAACGGGGAGAAATTGTACCCGGACTTGTAGCCGAATCCGGTGTAGGGGTTGAACCCGCCGGAGCGGAACCCCGCGTTGCCCCACACGTTCGAGTAGCTGGACTGATAAGACGACTGCCCCGTGTACGGCGAGTAGAACCCCGAGCTTTGCTGGAAGCCGAACGGCGTCGCGACGGAGCGGTTCTGGATCACGCCGGCGCCGGGCACGTACGTCCGGTAGCCGTATACGTACTGGGCGTCCGCCTTCGAGGTGAAGGCAAGCGAACCGACGATCGCGAACGCGGCGGCGAGAATGAAGCGGTTCATCGCGGGTCTCCGAGAGGTGAGTCTTGTGAAAGTGGGACGCGGTTTCGTTCCGAACTTGCGTCACAATTTTCTCAAGTGGAGATACCGCTCGGCCGGGGCGGCCTTACGAAATGAGCCGCACCCGTTCGACGCGCAGTCCGTTCCGAGCGTGGACCCCGGCAATGGTCCGCGAACGGGCGGGCAGGCTTCGAACGGGTGCGGAAACGCCGGCACGGGGCCGGCGACGCATTCCGTATCGTCGTGATTCCCGAATTCGTTCACCGTGCGACCCGCGTGATCGGACTCGGTTCCCTCCGCCTCGCAGGCAGAACCCGCAAACCTTCGCCAGCTTGCCAAACAAACCCTGACCCGGACTCGTAAGGGGCGTATAGTATCGTGGTTGCGTCCGGCTTGGCCGGGCGATCCGCTCACCATTCCACTGGAGCCCACCGGATGCTTCGGACGTTGCGTTTGATCGCGGGAGCCGTCGCCGTACTTGTCGCCAGCACGGCCCTCGCCCAGCCCCCGGCGGGCAGCGAACTCTTCCCCCTCAAAAAGGGGAGCAAGTGGGTGTACAAGGTCGCGGACCAAGAAGTCACGGTCGTCGTCGCCGGCAACGAGAAGTACGGGAACGAAGACTGCGTGAAGGTCGACACCATGGTCGGCGGCCAAGTGAAGGCCAGCGAACTCTACTACGTCAAGGCGGACGGCATCTACCGCGCCAAGGTCAAGGACGACAAAGTGGATCCGGCCGTTCGCATCCTCCAGCTTCCCGCCAAGAAGGGGGACTCCTGGAAGATCGACAGCAAGGTCGGCATGCAGACCGTGAAGGGCGAGTTCAAGCTGATCAACGACAAGGAAAAGGTCAAGGTCGCGGCCGGCGAGTTCGAAGCGCTCCTCGTCGAAGGCGCGGATCTCGACATCGCGGGCACCAAGACCAGCGTGAAGCAATGGTTCGTTCCCAACAAGGGGATTGTGAAGCTCAGCTACAAGATTCAGGAAACGGAAGCGACCCTGGAACTGAAGGAATACACCGAAGGAAAGTGATTCCACCACCCGCGTGCGGTCTCGCGCCGCGAAACCGCACGGGGCTCGGGAGACCGCCATGCCTCGTCTCGCGTCGCTCCTGCTTCTCGCATTTCTCCCGACCGTCGCCTCCGCTCAAAACTCGTTCCCGATGGTCACGCACGTGACCCCGGTCGCGGTGCAGCGTGGCACGAGCGCGGAGGTGACCGTCGAGTGCCGTACAAGCACGCTGTACGGCGCGTACAAGGTTCTCGTCGGCGGCACGGGCATCACCGCCGAGGTCGTTCCGGTCAAGGACGCGAAGCCGGCCGATCCCAAAGCCGCGCCCCCCGTCGTCACCGCCATCAAGCTGAAGTTCACCATCGCGGCGGACGCGCCCCTCGGCGTCCGCGAGTTCCGCGTCGCGTCCTCCGTGGGCCTCTCGTCCCTCGGGCAACTCGTGATCGTGGACGCCCCGGTGGTGCAGGAGCAACCCGGAATCAACCTTCCCGAGAATGCTCAGAGCGTCCCGATTCCCTCCGTGATCTGCGGACGCACCGAGATCGCCGAGAACGTCGACTTCTACAAATTCGCCGCGAAGGCCGGGCAGACACTCACCTTCGAAGTGCATTGCGCCCGCATTCAGGACAAGATTCACGATCTGCAGAAGCACGGCGACCCGCTCATCGCCGTGTTCGACGAATCGGGCAAGGAACTCGCCGCCGCGGACGATGGCTACTTCGCCGATCCCGTGCTCGAGTTCAAGGTCCCGAAGGATGGCGAATACCGCGTCGCGATTCGAGACGCGAAGTACGACGGAGACGCCCGCTGGGCCTATGCTCTGAGCATCACCGACAAACCGTACGTGCAGAATGTCTTCCCGCTGGCCACGAGCGCGGACCGCGATGTGATGGTGCAGCCGGTCGGTACCGCGAAGCTCGTTCAACCGAATTGGCCGCTCCGCTCGCCGAAGGAACCCGGTCTTCATCTCGTGACGCTTTCTCATGCCGGCGGGAGCACGAACCCCGCGCCGATGCTCGTCACCAAGTTGCCGACGATCGCCGAGACGGAGCCGAACGACCTGCCGAAAGCCGCGACGAAGATCGACCTGCCGTGCGCGGTGAACGCTCGCATCGGGGCGAAGCGCGACCTCGATCACTTCCAGTTCAAAGGCGTCAAGGGTCGGCCGATTCGCTTCGAGGTGTTCGCCCGCAGGTTCGGCACGATTCTCCGCAGCCAACTCGACTCGCAACTCGACATCATGACGCCGGACGGGAAGATTCTCGCGTCCAACGACGACCTGAACGGCAAGGACTCCGGGCTGATCTTCACGCCTGCCGCGGATGGAGACTTCATCGTTCGCATCCGCGATCTGAACAACAAGGGCGGCGAAGGGTTCGTTTATTGCCTCGAGTGCGACTTCGCTCGCCCGGACTTCATTCTGAAGGTCGATCCGTCGAAGGCGATGATCGGCCCGGGATCGCGGACGGCGTGGTACGCGCAGGTCACCCGCATGAACGGGTTCACCGGCCCCGTGAAGATCGAGGTGAGCGGCCTTCCCGCCGGAGTCACGGTCAACCCGTTGACCATTCCCGAAAACATGACGCAAGGGTGCCTCGTGGTCTCGGCCGCGGACGACGCGAAACTCGACGCCGCGATCGTGACGGTGACGGGGACGGCCGAGGCGAAGGACGAGAACGGCAAGCCGGCGGCGCTCGCGCGAACCGCCGTCGCCCTTGAAGAGATCTACATGCCCGGCGGCGGCCGCGGCACCTTCCAGGCCGTGATGAACGCCGTCGCCGTCACCGGCCCCACGGACGTGCTCCGGGTGAAGGTCGACAAGAACCGTGTGACCCTGAAGCCGGGCGAGGAAGTGAAGATCGACGTCGAGGTGATCCGCCGTGCGGACTACGACAAGGGCATGACGCTCGACGTGATCCTTCGGCATCTCGGCAGCATCTACGGCAACCCGTTGCCGCCCGGCCTCACTATGGAAGACGGCAAGAGCAAGACGCTGCTCGGCACGGGCAGCGCGGGGCACATCACGCTGAAGGCCGCTCCCACCGCCGCGGAGTGCACGGACGTGCCGATCTGCGTGCAGGCCTACGTGCCGATCAACTTCGTCGTGAAAATCGGATATGCGAGCGAGCCGATCTTCGTGACCATCAAGAAGTGATCGCCGCTCGTAGAACAAACCCGTGCTCGCCGCGAAGCAAATCACCGACGACCTCCGCAAGTCGTTCCGCGGGCGGCTCGCGTTCGATCCGCTCGTTCGCGGCGTGTACTCCGCCGATGCCTCGCCCTTTCGCATCCTCCCGCACGGCGTCGCGTTTCCCGAGGACGCGGAGGACCTCGCCACGCTGGTGAAATACGCGTTCAAGCAGGGGCTGTCGCTGATCCCGCGGGGCGCCGGCACCGGAGTCGCGGGCGAATCGCTCGGCCCCGGCCTCGTCGTCGATCTGAGCGCCCGCTTCCGGGCGATCCTGGACATCACCGACGACACGGCCAGAGTTCAACCGGGGGTCACGCTCGCGGAGTTGAACGCGAAGCTCGCGGAGCATGGCCGTCGCTTCGCCCCGGACCCGGCGAGCGCCGCGAGTTGCACGCTGGGCGGGATGATCGCCACGAACGCTTCCGGCGGCACGGCCCATCGCCACGGGACCACGCGGGACCACCTCGCCGCCGTGACCTGCGTCTGGGACGACGGAACGACCTCGAACGACGAATCGCGAACCGCCGCGATCCGCGCCGCGGCCGAAGCGCTGATCGCGACCCACCGCTCGACACTGGACGCCCACCCGCCGCGGACTCGCTTCGATCGCTGCGGCTACCGCCTCCACGATGCGCTCGCGAACGGCGCCCTCGATCTCGCACGAGCCGTGGCCGGCAGCGAAGGCACGCTCGCGTTCGTGACCGAGGCCACGCTCCGCACCGTGCCCATCGCCGGCGGAACGAGCCTCGTCCTCCTCGGGTTTCCGTCGCTCGAATCGGCCCTGAACGCGGCCCTCGAACTTCGCGAACTCGATCCGGTCGGGTGCGACCTGCTCGATCGCCGATTGCTGGCTTCGACTCGCGCACCGGCGCTGGTCGCCGCCGCGCTCGTGGTGGCGTTCGAAACGGACACCGTACGCGAAGCGTTGGAACGCGGCGCGGCCGCGATCGACAAGCTGAAGGAGAATCATCGGCTGCTCGTGCTCGCGGAACCGGCCGTCGATCCGGCTGGGCTCGCGGCCATCCGCTCATTTCGGAAGGAGGCCGTGGACGGCCTCTACGGGCTCGGCGCCGGGCCACGGCCGCTCGCGTTCATCGAGGATGTCGGCGTGCCGGTCGAGGCGTTGCCCGAGTTCATCGCGAAAGCGCAGGACGCGCTGCAGTCGCACGAATTGAGCGCGTCGTTCCTCGTGCATGCGCTCACGGGTCAGATTCACACGCGGCCGATGGTCGATCTCGAATCCCCCGAGCATCGCGAGAAGCTGTGGCCGCTGGCCGAGGCCGTCCACGCGATCGCGATCGCGCTCGGCGGCACGGTCACGTCCCAACATGGGACCGGCGTCGCCCGCACGCCCTGGGTCGAGCGCCAATCCGGGCCGCTCTTCAACTTGTACCGCGAGTGGAAGCGCATCTTCGACCCGAAGAACATTCTCAATCCGGGGAAGATCGTCGGCCCCGATCCGAGCCGCCCGGCGTGGCCCCTCCGCGAGCCGGAGCCGGCGAAGGACCGCGTGCCGCTGCTCGTGTGGAAGGACGAAGCGCCGCCGCTCGAGGCGAAGAAGTGTACCGGGTGCGGCGAGTGCCGGCCGCATTCTCCACTCGGCCGCATGTGTCCCGCGTTCCGCGCCGAAGGGATCGAGGAGGCCTCGCCCCGCGCCATGAGTCGGCTCATCGAACTGGCCCCGGGCGACTCCCTCGCGGACGACGCGAGCTTCTTCCTCGCGAGGAAATGCATCAACTGCAAGATGTGCCGCGACGAGTGCCCCGCCCATGTGAACGTGCCGAAGATGATGCTAGAGGCGAAGGCCGCTCGCCACGCCGATCACGGGCTCGAACGTGCGGACTGGTTCCTCGCGAAGACGGAAGGACTCGCGTGGCTGGGCAGCAAGTTCGCCCCGCTCGTGAACCGCCTGCTCGCGCGTCCGGGGTTCCGCTGGATGGTGGAGAAGGCGCTCGGCGTGTCGCGGCGGAGGCGGCTCCCGAGTTTCGCGTGGCGGAACTTCACGCGCCGTGCCCGCAAGCTCGGCCTCACGAAGCGTGGCGATTCCGGAGCCGCTCGCAAGGTCGCGTACTTCGTGGACGTGTTCGCGAATTACAACGACCCCTCGATCGCGGAGGCGACTGTGGCCGTGCTGCGGCACAACGGCGTCGAGGTGTTCGTGCCGCCGCGGCAAGTCGGGTGCGGCGCGTCGCCACTGGCCGTAGGGGATATCGAGACTGCCCGCGAAGCCGCGCTTCGGAACGTGCGGGCCCTCGCGGACCTGGTGCGGGACGGCTATCGCGTCGTCTGTTCCGAACCGACCGCGGCCCTGATGCTGGCGCAGGACTACCCCGATTTTCTGGACGATCCCGATGTCGCGGCGCTGGCCTCGAACACGGTCGAACTGACGACGTACCTCGGCGAGATGCTTGCGGCCGGCGAGTTGAAGTCGGATTTCGGCCCGCTCGACCTCACGCTCGGTCATCACGTGCCGTGCCATTTGAAGGCGTTGCGAGGCCCGGCGCGCGGGCCCGAGTTGCTCGCCCGAATCCCCGGCGTGCAGGTTCGTACGATCGACGTGAGTTGCTCCGGAATGGGTGGCACGTGGGGGCTGAAAGCCGCGAACTACGAGACGTCCCTGGCCGCGGGCCGCCGCATGATCGAGGAAGTGAACCGATCCGAAGTGGCCTTCGGTTCGTCGGAATGCAGCGCCTGTCGCATGCAGATGCAGGAGGGGAGCGGGAAGCGCGCCCTGCATCCGATTCAGTACCTGGCCTTGTCTTACGGTCTGATGCCGGAGCTCGGCCGCCGTCTGAAACGTCCCCTCGACCGCCGCGTCAGCGAGTGACCGTTCGAGCCGGTCGCGTGAGCGGCTGGAGTTCATACGCGACCTCGACTCCGCTCGCTCGCGCGACCGGCTCGAAGTTGGTCACGGGGTTCGTGCGAGGCGGAAGCCGGAGTACGAAGTGGCTTCGCTCGGGAGGTGGAAGAAGCGGGCGGCCGAGCGGCAGTTGGCGTCGTTGACGAGCCAGGAACCGCCGCGGATGCCGCGGTGCGAGCCTTGCTCGGGGCCACGCGGGTTCTCGCGGGGGGCCACGATGTAGTAGCCGCGGTCGTACCAGTCTTCGACCCATTCCGCGACGTTGCCGTGCATGTCGAAGAGGCCCCACTCGTTGGCGGGATAGCTGCCGACCTTCGCGGTGCGGCCGAGTTCCTTCCATTTGGGCGAGGCGCCGTACCCGCCCGTGTCGAGGAGCGCCTTCACGTTCGAGGTGTGTTCCGAACTCTCCTTCCCGTAGTGGAACGGCGTCGTGGTTCCGGCGCGGCACGCGTACTCCCACTCGGCTTCGGTCGGGAGTCGATAACCGTTGCCGCCGAGGATCGCGACCGTGGCCTCGACGATCGCGTCCTTCTCGCGTTTGATGTCCGTCAATTTGTAGAACGGGTCGAAGCCATCTTTCTGACTCAGCTTGTTGCAGAACATCGCGGCATCGAACCAGGACGTCATTTCGACCGGGAATCGGTTCGTGACGAGGCCGGTGACTTTGGCCGAACCGGGGCCGTTCTTCGAGAAGTGACTCGGGTTCACGCCCGCGAGTTTCTCGTAGTCCTCCTGTGTGACCTCGTGAACGCCGAGGTAGTACGGCTTGGTCAGCTTCGCGCGGTGCTGCGATTCGTCCGCGCGGCGGTAGGGCTCGTCGCCGGCCGAGCCCATGCGGTATTCGCCGGTATGGATCAGGGCGAAGTCCATGCCGAGACTCTTGCTCGTGGCCTTTCCCTTCTGCACGATCCTGATGCCGTTCGGCACGAGAGCCTCGAAGGCGGCCGGCCCGCCGACGATGTGACACTCGATGAGATCCCCGCGGGACGGAATGTCGATCTGGCCCTTGTCGCCCGCGAACTTCTCGGGGAACTTGGTCGCCTTCCACGCCTTGATGAAGATCGTGCGGCCGGCCGCGTCCCCTTCCACTTTCAGCACTTTCGTGACGTTCAGTTCGATGGCGTAAAGCGTGTCCGTCCGCGTGGGCGAGATGGTCTTCTCGGAGGCGTACACTCGTTCGACGCGGCCGGTGACGATGAACTTGGCGGTCTTCTCGAGTTCGTCCGGGCTGAGCGGCTTCTCGTCCGCCACGACGAATCCGGAGGGAAGCAGGACTACGATGCAGGCGAGGCGAAACGGTCGGCACATGGGGGAGGCTCCGCGTTCGCTTCCATTGTGCCGGATGAACGCAAGGAAGGAAAGAGCGTGGAACAGCGCTCGTCCGCTTCCACTCGCCTCGGAACAGACATTTGCGAACCGCTCACGGGTCGACTATCCTTGCATCATGCTTCGAAGTCATGGACACGCTTTCGGATTCCTGAACGCGCGGACGCGGGAAGGGCTCACGTTCTCGCGGCGGGGGTTGCTCAAGGCGGGGCTCGCGGGTTTCGGCGGGCTCACGTTGCCGGGTTTGCTCCGCGCCCGCGAGTCCGGCGCGAAGGCGAAGTCCGTCATTCTCCTGTGGATGGCCGGCGGACCGAGCCACATCGACACCCTGGACCCGAAGCCGAACCGCCCGGTCGAGAACCGCGGGCCGTTCGGCGTGATCCGAACGAAACTGCCCGGCGTCCTCGTTTGCGAACACCTCCCGAAACTCGCCGCCCACCTCGACAAGTTCACGATCATCCGGTCCGTGGACGCGCGGCACAGCAATCATGAACCGAACACGGTGATGCAGACGGCCAATCTCCTGGCCGAGCCGCGAAACAACCCCGAGTCGGCGAACTATCCCGCGATCGGTTCACTGGTCGGAAAGCTTCGCGGGGCGAACCACCCGGCCGCTCCGCCCTATGTCGCATTCATGCGGTCGCGGAGCCACCTCGCCTTCGGCGGGTACCTCGGCCGCTCGTTCGACCCGTTCCTCGCGAACGACATGGCCCGGCTCCCCGTGTACGATCTCGTCGGCAAGGACACGGGCACGCTCTCCGGCGGTCGGCTCTTCGAACTGCCTGCGGACGTGACCGCCCGCCGTCTCGACGACCGCCAATCCCTGCTGAAGTCGTTCGATCGGCTGCGGGCCGAAGTGGACGCGTCCGGCGCGATGGCTGCGCTCGACAAGCACGAACGACAGGCGGTGAGCCTGCTGACGTCCGGCCGGGTGCGGGACGCGCTCGATCCGGGGAAGGAACCCGCGGCGGTTCGCGATCGCTACGGCAAACATCTGTGGTGCCAGCAGGCGCTGCTCGCTCGGCGGCTCGTGGAAGCCGGCTCCGCGTTCATCACTCTGGACCTCAGCTATCACACCGCGTCCGGCACGTGGGACACGCATGGGGACAACATCCCGCCATACGGCGGGATCAAGAAGGGGCTCGCTCCGCTCCTGCCGCTGTTCGAGCACCTGATCGTCACTCTGGTGGACGACCTTGAACAACGCGGGCTGTTGGAGCAAACGCTCGTCATCGCGATGGGAGAGTTCGGCCGAACGCCGCAGATCGGAACGCAGGACAGCACGGACGGTCGCGATCACTGGCAAAACGTGATGAGCATGCTGATCGCGGGCGGCGGATCGAGGCACGGGCAAGTGATCGGAAGCTCGGACAAGCAGGGCGGCCTCCCGTGGGACCGCCCGATCGCTCCCGGCGACATCGCCGCGACGATCTATCGTCACTTCGGGATCCCGCTGGACTCGACTTACACGGACACGTCCGGTCGGGCGTTGAATCTGCTGCCGAACGGCGGCGAACCCATCCGCGATCTTCTGGGCTGAATTCGAGTTCTTCGATCAGCCCAGCTTGTAAGTCACGACGCGGTTATGCCCGACGCACACGAGCGATTTTTCGTCCGCGGAGAGGGCGAACTCGTGGACGTGCATCGGGGCCTTTTCCTGCTTCAGCGGCTTCTTCGTTTTGCCGTCGAGGAACGTGAGGAAGCCTTCGCCCGCGCCGCCGACGCCGAGGATCCAGGCGCCGTCCGCGGACCACGCGAGGCGATTCACGATGCCCTGATGTTTGTCGCCGGGAAACTCGCCGGTCCGCTTGCCCGTAGCCCAATCGAAGGTCTCGATGCGGGCTTTGGCTTCCAGGTGGTCGATGTTCCCGATCTTGCCGGTGCCGCCGACGGCGAGTTCCTTGCCGTCCGGGGAGAAGGCGAGTGCGCGGGCGCCGCCGATGGAATGGAGCCGCTGCACCTGGTCCCACGTGTACATGATCGGAGCGTCGCACGCGCCGACTTCTTTCCCGCTCTCGACGTCCCAGACGATCGCGTGAGCCACCTTGTCCGCGGTGGCGAGCCGTTTGCCGTCGTGGGAGAACGTCACGGCGTAGAGCATGGAGCCGAAGCCTTGTGGCGTCTTCTCCTTGTGCCCGCGGAGTTCCTTGACGAGTTTGCCGGTCGCGGCGTCCCACAGTTTGCAGACCATGTCGTCCGCGATGGAGGCGACCAGTTTGCCGTCCGGCGAGGCGATCACCTTGCGGATCCACTTCGCGTGCGCGTCCGTGGTGCGGATGGCTTTGCCCGCGGCGGTGTCCCACCACATGAGCTTGCCGTCGTAGCTGCCCGAAACGAGCGTCGTTCCCGCGAGGGCGACGCCGGTGACATAGCTGCCGTGGGCGTACAGGTCCTTCGGTTCGAACTTCGCGGCGGCGAGGTCCGCCTCATACACCTTGAAGTCTTGCGAGGCGAGGTACGCCTTCTCGGACTTCGGCACGACCGCGATGCCGAAGACGGTGGCCGGACGGCTGTAGTCCTTGACTTGCTTCAGCGTCTCGGGATTGGGGGAGGGCATGGGATGCCTCGCGGGTTCAGGTGGGTGTTCGAATCCAGAACGAGTCGTAATTGCCGCCGTATTCCATGAGGCGGAGCACGGGCAGCCCGACAAGGCCGACGAAATCAGGATCACTGTTGGCAACGATTGTCGCCGCTTTCTCGCTGCCGTATCCTCGAATGAACTCCACAAGGCCGAGGTCTGGCTGATAGAGCCGCAACCAGCCGGAGATCAATGCTCCGAAGTTGCTTTCACGCGTTTGTGCCTTCTCGTGAAACAGTTTGAGAAACCAGTCCGGTCGCAGAATGATCCCGGCGACGCTTCCCGTATCTGCGACCACCTTCAGTTCATGAACAGACCCTTCAACATCCTTAAATCCCAATCGGAGCCACGGCCGCCCACGATGGTAGGTGTTGCGCTGTTCGGGCATCGCAACCCCACTCAGAGAATCCAGAGAAACTCGTTCTCATCGCCGGCCTGCACTACGCAGACCTCCTGAACTTTCAGGCCCTTGGAACGAATCGCCGCGTCCACGACTTCGAACGTCTCGCCATCGGCGACGATCTCGCCTTTGAGCGTCGCAACGTACCAACCCCTCGGATACTTCGCTTCAATGTCCTTGTGAAGCTGGAAGTAGTCCGTCTTGTCGCAATTCCGGTATTCTTCTTCCGTCAAAAACTCAACCATGGTTCACCTCACTTCACCAAAGCCGCGATCGGTTCGACGCCGGGGTTCACCAGCGGGACGGGGCGGCTGCCGACGTAGTAGTTCTTGTGCGGGTTGATGCCGAGGTTCGAGTAGATCGTGGCGAAGAGGCTGCCGGCGTCCACTTCCTCGTTCACCACGGTGTTGCCCTTGGCGTCGGACTTGCCGTACACGGCTCCGCCGATGGCGCCGCCGCCGGTGAGCGTGCTGCTCCAGGCGCTGGCGAAGTGATCGCGGCCGAGGCTCGCGTTGATGCCCGGAGTGCGGCCGAACTCCGCCAGCGTGACGATCATCACGTCGTCCAACAGGCCGCGTTCCTTCAGGTCGTCGATCAGCGTGGCCATCACGTGGTCGAGTTCGGGCACCATTTCCTGATGCGTTTCGAAGTTCTGACCGTGGCTGTCCCACCACGCGCGGCCAACGCGAACGAACGGCACGCCGGCTTCCACGAGCCGCCGGGCGATCAGAACCTGCTCCGCGAACTGCGTCTTGCCGTAGCGATCACGGGTCTTCTCGTTCTCCTGCGAGATGTCGAAGAGTTTCTCGCTCGCCATCAGCCCACGGACTCGCTCATAGGCCTCGCCCTGGCTGTTCATCGCGTCCGACTGGCGTCCCTTCGCGAACTGCTTGCCGAGCAGGTCCCGGAGGTCGGAGCGTTCCTTGTGGTCGAGGTCGGTGATGGAATCGAGTTTGCGGATGAACTCGGGGGTGTTGTTCATGACGAGTTCCATCGGGCCGAAGCGGGCGCCGAGGAACCCGGGGTCGCCGGGGGCCATGCCGCGGCCCTCCGTTTGGGTGTAGAAGGTGACGTAGTCCGGCACCTTGCTGTCCGCTCGGCCCATTTCGCGGGCGAGCACGGCGCCGAGATCCGGGTAACGGAGGGCGGCTTCGTTGCGGCGACCCCGCATCATCGTGACTGCGGCGGAGCCGTGGTCGCCGTTCTTCGTGTTCAAGCCACGGATGGTGCAGACGTGTTTCATCCGCTTCGCCATCTGCGGCATGAGTTCCGAGATGTGCAGCCCGGGCACGTCCGTTTGAATGGCGCGGAACGGGCCGCCGGTGATCTGGCCGGGCTTCGGGTCCCACGTTTCGAGTTGGCTCGAACCGCCGGCGAGCCACAACATGATGACTCGCTTCTGCCCCTTCTTCAGTTCGCCGGCGAGGGCCGGCGTTCCGAGAACGTTCAGTTGCGTCATGTCGGCGGCGGCCTCGGCGCCGACGGCGCCGAGGAAACCGCGACGGCTGATGGCGTGATCCGCCGATCCGCAGAAGTTCTTGAACATGGCAGCGCTCCGAAACCGCAAGCGGTTTAATAATTGAACCGGAATTCGGGACTGGTTACAAGCACCCAGAGCACTTGTCGGTAGGCTTCGGCCGGGCGATCGGCCCGCTTCGCGAGGTACGCCGAGATCGACTTCACCTCGTCGTCCGTCGGCGGGCGGTTGAATGCGGCCTTCACCAGCAATCCGATCGCGGCCTTCTCGTCCTTGTCCTTCTTGATGCGTCCGAGGATGCCGCCGTCGGTGAGGAACTCCTTCATCACGCGGTCGCCGTTCGAGAACAGCAACGCCTCGCCGACACCGATCTGGAAGTTCTCGTTGGGCATGGCGATGAGCGAGGCGAATCCGCGGGCAGAAGCCTCGGTCTGCTCCATCATCTTTTCGAAGTCGTCAGCCTTCTTTCCCTCGAATGTCGCGGGGTCCGCCGCGGCGATCTTCAGGCTTGTGGACAGTTGCATCGGCGTGAGCGGCTTCAACTTCGCCACCGCGAACAAACGCTGATCCGGCATCGACTCGGTGGGGTAGCGGCTCGAACGTGAGTACGCCTGACTCATCACGATGCCGCGGATCAGACGCTTGAGATCGTAGCCGTGCTCGGCAGTGTCCTTCGCCAGCCAGTTCAGCAACTCGGGGTGGCTCGGCGGGTTCTCGCTGTGCATCTGGTCGAGCGGGTTCACGAGGCCGATGCCGAAGAAGCGGTGCCACATTCGATTCACGATCGACTTCGCGAAGAAGGACGAGTTGCCCTTCTGAAGGGACACCTCGACCAACTTGCCGCGAGCGCTGAAGGCGGGCTTCGGCGGAGGAGCTTTCTCCTTCTTGGCCTTCTCCGTGGCTTCCTTCTCGGCCTTCTGTTCGTCCTTGGTCATCTCGCGGGCGGTCTTGTCGTCCAGTTTCGAACCGGTGAGGAACATCATGCCGGCGGTTCGTTCCGCGCCTTTGTTCGGCTTGAACTTGATGATGCCGAAACCGCGCTCGCCGAGGCTGCCGCCCGCGTCGTAGGTGCGGGCGAGGAACGCCTTCATCCCGTAGAAGTGGTCCTGCGTCCAATCCTTCACGAGCGGGTGATCGTGGCACTGGGCGCAACTCACGTTCACGCCGAAGAACGCGACCGACACGTCGTTGGTGAGCTTGTCCGTGTCCTGGATGCGGGTGCGGAGGAAGTCCGAGGCGCCCTTCTGCTTCGGGTCCTTGTCGTCCGGCAGCATCAGTTCCTTGAAGATCGCGTCCCACGACTTGCCGTCCTTCAGCGCTCCGGCCATGTACTCGCGGACGGCCCCGCCGCGGCGTTCGCCTTCGGGGTTGAACATCACTTCGAACTGGGCGGCCTGGTGTCGGGCGAACCCGGGAGACGCCATGAGCCGATCGATGAGTTTGGCCCGCTTCGCGGGATCGGTGGACTTCACGAATTCGTCCGCCTCGGCGGTCGTGGGGATGCGTCCCACGAGGTCCAGCGTGAGCCGCCGGATCAGAGTCGCGTCGTCCGCTTGGGGCGCGGGCGAAACGCTCGCGGCCTTGATGGCGGCATCCACGGACGAATCGATGGTCGCCTCGACGGACGCTCCGCCGGTCGAGGGTGTGTCCGCATTCGAGAGCGTCGCGGCCAGTGCAGCGAAGGCCGAGACCATTGCGAGACGGAGCTTCATGCGGGCTCCCGTCGGGGGGTGGGTGGTGGGAGTTCGGCAGCGAGGCAGGAGAGTCGCCGGCAGGTTCAACTGGTTGAAGTATAATCGGCCCCCGCGGGAAATGCCAGCGCCGAATTTCCGCGGAACTCACTTTGAGCGGGCGCCGAGATCCTCGACGTCCGGCTGGCGCCGACCGATCCGAATCGGGGTTGTTCACGGCGGTGGGGAATGCTTCAATCGCGGCCATGAAAGTCGCCATTGTCATCCCCGCGCGTTACGCATCGTCCCGACTGCCCGGCAAGCCGTTGCTCCGGGCCACGGGGAAGTATCTGATCGAGCACGTGTACGAGCGGGCCCTCGGAGCGAAGTGCGCCACGGCCGTGATCGTGGCCACGGACGACGATCGCATCGCGAGCGCGGTCCGCGGGTTCGGCGGCCGCGTGGCCATGACGCGGGCCGATCATCCGTCCGGAACGGATCGCGTGGCCGAGGTCGCGGCCGGGCTCGCCTGCGATGTCGTGATCAATCTTCAAGGGGACGAGCCGACTCTCGAATCCGAGACGCTCGACAAACTCGCCGCCCTGCTGGAACGCGATCCCGGTTCGTCCATGGCCACTCTCGCCGTGCCGATCACCGCTCGCGAAACATACATGAGCCCGAACGTGGTGAAGGTGGTGTGCGACGATCGCGGTCGGGCCCTCTACTTCTCGCGATCGCCGATCCCGATGGTTCGCGACGGCGAACCGGATTTCACCGCGCGGCCGGCTCGCTTCCTGCAGCACCTCGGGCTCTACGCCTACCGCCGCGACTTTCTCCTGAAGCTCGCCGCGACGCCGCCGCATCCGCTGGAAGAATCCGAAAAGCTGGAACAACTCCGCGTTCTCGGCACGGGCGCGGCCATTCAGGTGGGATTGGTCGCGCACGCTCATCGCGGCGTGGACACACCCGCGGATTACGAGGCGTTCCTCCGCCGCATGGCCGCGTGAGGCCTACCTGGCAGTGAGACTCGCAGAACTCCGATGACTCACGTCATCGGCTCGACACCGAACGAAGCGGTTCTGTCGATTGTCGTTCTTACATGGATCGAGTGTGCGCCGCGTTCGCTGCGCACGGCGAATCCCGTCCCGCGTCCGCGCTTCGCGACCGAAATCCGCCGATGAATCCGGTGATTCTCGACCCGGAGTCGCACCGTGATCGGCCGCCGCGTTTCCGCTTCGATCCTGCTGGTCTGCGTCTGTTCGTCCTTCGCCCTCGCGAACGGGCTCGACTTCTTCAAGAAGCCAAAGTCCGAGTCGCAAGTGAGGCGGCTGACGGACACGGCCCGCGGCGACGCGGACGAGTCGAAACGCCGGGCCGCGATCGCGGAACTTCGCGATGCCGATCCACGTTCTCACGCGGACGTGATCCCGACCCTGATCGCCGTCCTTCAGAAGGATGCCTCCGCGGTCGTTCGGCGTGAAGCGGCCGAGGCCATCGGCTCGTACAAGCTCGTCTATCCGCTCGCGGGGCTGGCCCTGGAAGCGGCCTCCGAGTTGGACTCGACTCGGGAGGTTCGAGATGCGGCTCGCGAGGCCCTCTGGGAGTATCACCTCGCGGGGTACCGCAGCCCGCGCGGGGCGAACGGGATCGCGGGGCAAACGGCGGAACCGCCCATCGCGAGGCCACAGGCGATTCACCGGGCTCCGGTCACGCCCGTGGCCGGGCTGGACATTCCCGTTCCGATGGCGATGCCCGCGGTGAAGTTGCCGCCGGTGGTGCCGCAGCCGCCGAGCAAATCCAAACCGCTGCTCGATTCGCCGATCTTCGCGCGGCGGCCAGTTCTGGATTCGATCAACCAGTTGAAGGCGGCCCTGCCGCGGTTTCGAAGCGAGGCGGCCACGGAACCGCCGCCCACGCCCGAGCCACCGCTCGCGGTGCGTCCCACGTTCGAAGCCGCTCCCGAGCCGCGGGCCGTGTCGGGAGTTCCACATGTGGTCGAGCCGCAGCCCTATCAACTGCCGACGCTCGTGGAGCCGCCCGTGGAACTGCCTCCCGTGATGAAGCCGATGCTCGTTCCGCAAGAGATGCCGTTCGGGCCGCGCGTAAAATCGTCTCGGTGAGTCGCCCGAGCGAGGTGTCCCGATGCCGGCCCCATTCCCCGTCGCCAGCCTTCGCGACTTCTATGCCTTCGAGCAACACGTGAAGACGTGCCGCGCTCACCGCGGCCTCGAGATGCTGCCTCAGTGGTACCAGGTCCCTGTCTTCTACTTCTCGAACCCGGTCGCGATCATCGGCGACGGCGACGTGGTACGTGCCCCGCGAGGAAGCTCGGCGCTCGACTACGAACTCGAACTCGCCTGCGTGATCGGCGCCGCGGCTCGCGATCTGCCGGCGGACGAATCCGCGATGGAATGCGTCGCCGGGTTCACCATCATGAACGACTGGAGCGCCCGCGACCTTCAGCGGGTCGAGATGGCGGTGGGGCTGGGGCCGAGCAAGAGCAAGGACTTCGCGACCAGCCTCGGCCCGCGCCTCGTTCCTATGAACGAGTTGAAGGATGTCTACCGCGACGGCCGGCTTCAACTGACGATGACGGCCCGCGTGAACGGTCGAGAATACTCTCGCGGCGACTCCGGCTCCATGTTCTGGACATGGCCGCAGATCCTCGCCCATGCCAGCCGCGACACCGAACTTCGCCCGGGGGACGTGCTCGGCTCCGGTACCGTCGGCACCGGCTGCATCCTGGAACTCACGCCGGAGGCGGTCGGCGGCTGGCTGCGACCCGGCGACCTCGTCGAGTTGGAGATTGAACGCCTCGGCACGCTGACGAACGGAGTCGGCGAGCGATGAGATCCTCGAAGCGACCATTTGCCGACGCGTGCGGGACTCCGCGAAGAATGGCCGTACGCTGAGGGCAGTGGCTTCTCGGAGAGGAACGGACGTGTCGGAACGCGCCGCGATCGTGATCGCCGTCGAGACGTTCTTCGAGGCGGGGCCAGCGGTGGCGTATGCCGCGGCGGATGCCGCCGAGATCGTCCGCGGGCTCCCGGCCATCGGTTACAACCCCGCGAAGAGCCACCTCCTCGCCGGGCATCGCACCACCAAAGCCATCCTGGAATCGCACCTCGCCCGCCTCCCGAAACTGATCGGAAAAGCGGACTCGCTGCTGGCGTTGATCGTGTCTCGGGCCTTCACCCACCGCGGCCGCGGATACATCGCCTGCGCGGACACCCTGCACGCGGATCTGCCCGGAACGTCGCTCGGAGTCGTCGATGTGGTCGAAGCCCTGCACAAGACGAAAGTCCCTGCGATCACGCTGCTCCTGGACGTCGATCCGCTGCCGATCGCGGGTGAACTCGCCCCCACGACCCTGAACGAGTGCGAACTCGAGAAGCTGTTCCGCGATTCGAGGTCGTGTTGCGCCCTGACGAGTTCGGCGCCCGGTGAACGCAGCTTCGAATCCGGCGCCCTCCGCCGCGGCGTCTGGAGGCATCACCTGATTGAAGCCTTGACCGGAAAGACCCGGACCGGCGTGGCGGCGGATGGAACGCTCTCCGCCGCGGGCCTTCAACAATTCCTCGCGGACGCCGTGCCCCGCACCGTGCACCGCGCCTTCGAGACGCCGCAGGAACAGACCCCGATGCTGTTCGGCGAGGGGAAGGCGACCGCGATCGTGGCCGAACTCGGCGCCGTGCTCGGCCCCCCGGCGGATGTCCTCGACCCCGCCCGCATGCGACGCGTCGTGTTCCGCTCCGAGACGCCGGGCAAGATCAGGGATCTCGCCGGGTTCCGCAAGTCGCACGGGCTCCCCGAACGGGCCAACGAGTGGGCGCGGAAGTTCGTCAACCGCATCGCCCAGCCGGATCTGAAAGCCGACGTGGACGCGATGTTCGACCGTATCCGCGAGACGTTCAACTACAAGCGGAAGGATCTCGAAGCGTCCGCGGAGCGGGACGGGTTTGGTTTCATTCGCACCCCGGACTTCGAGTACACGGTCTCGGTGGAAGTGAATCCCGAGGAGCCGACGAGCGTGATCTGGCGGCGTGAAGTCGGACGCCTCGCGGGCGCGGACTTCGTTCGCTCCGAGGGCTTCGGCGCCGTCTTCGCCGAATCGTTCGATCGGCTCGCGTTCGAGTTCGCCGAACCGGTCGACGTCGCGGCTTTCGTGGACCGCCTCGAGGACAAGCCGCTCGAAGGCGTGAAGGTGAATGTGGCCAGCGGGTCGGATGTGGCCGAGGTGAAACTCGCGGGACACGCCGGGCGAATCGCGCTGTCCCGGGGCGCCGTCTCGATCGAGGGCCGCGGCGGGGCCACCGCCGGGCTGCTCGATTTGTTCCTGGCCTTCCTCGCGAAGTTTCGCGATCTCGGGGTTCCGAAATCGCTGGGCCCGTAGCGGCACACTTCGTGGCGTCACCGTCACTTCGCCTTGAGTTCGCCGCCGGCCGCCTTCAGCTTCTTCGTCACGGCCTTGCGGCGTTCCAGGTCCCGCTTGCTCACGTCTTCCATGGTCAGGCCCTTCTGCCACGAGGCGATGGCTTCCTTCTTCATGTCCAGGGCCATGTAGACGTCGCCGAGGTGATCCCAGATTTCGAGGTGGGCGCCTTCGTCTTCATCCTCGGACGCCTTCTTCAGGTACGGCAGGGCGTCGTTGTACTTCTTCTGCTTGAAGAGCACCCACCCCATGCTGTCGAGGTACGCCGCGGTCTCGCGCACCTCGTCGATCTTCTTGTCCTTCAGGGCCTGCTCCTGGCGCTTCTTGTCGAGGTCGAGGGCTTCTTTCACGAGCTTGGCGGCTTCGTCCAGCTTCATGTCGTGATCGGCCCACACGAATCCGAGGTCGTTCTTGTACGTGGGGTTTTCCGGGTCCTGCTTCATGAGCGTTTCGAGTTGCTTGGTCGCCTTCTCGATGTCTTTCGCGTCCACGTAGAGCCCGCTGAGGATGTAGCGGATGCGGTTCTTCATGCGATCCTTGGCGTCGCCCTGAAGCCGCTTCGTGGCCTCGACCTTTTCGAGCGCCTCGGTGTAGCTTTCGATGGCGTCGTCGAACTTGCCCGATTCGCGTTGCACCCAGCCCTTCAACTGCACGAAGTAGAATCCGCCCTCGTCCAGTTGCAGGAGCCCTTGCGTGATGCGGAGGGCTTCGTCGGTCTTGCCCTGCTTCGCCTTCGCCTGCACGAGCCGTTCGAGAACGAAGGGCTTGGCGCCTTCCACTTCCATCGGGCCCTTCAGTTCCACGAACTTCTCGCAGGTGTCGATCATGTCGTCGTAGCGCTTCGAGTCCCAGTACAAGTCGATGAGCCCGTCGTACGAGGCGAGCATTTTCTCGCCGCTCTCGATCTTGGTCGCGGCTTCGACGTTCTGGTTGTAGAAGTACTCGGCGGCTTCGTAGTCCTTGACGAAGTGCGCGGCGCGGCCGAGGATCGCGGTCGCGGAGTAGTTGAAGGGGCGGTCCTTCGCGGCTTTCGCGTCCTTCTGCATTTTGAGAGCGACGGCGATTTTCTTTTTCGCCGCGGCCTTGTCCTTCACGAAGGCGAGCAGCTTGGTTCGCTGGGCGTCTTCGGCCGTCACGCGGTTCAACGCCAGGAGTTCGTCCTTCACGGGGTCGGCGTCGTCCGCGGCGGCCGCGGGCACGAACAGGACCGCGAATCCGAAGGCGAGCGCTCCGGCTCGGAGGAGGGATTTCATGTCGGCACCTTCACGGATGGAGTGAATCGGGTGTGCGATGCGCGAGTATTCTACCGGCGGGGCCGGGCCGTCGCCACGCGGCTTTTCGGGCCGCGACCCGTCTTCGGCGGTAAGATGAATCCCGTGCGGCGAGCTGTGCCGCGAGCCGATTTCGGAGCGAATACACGTGGCCAGCCCCTCTCTTCCTCTGGACGACCGCGACGGCGTCATCTGGTTCAACGGCAACTTGATCCCCTGGCGCGAGGCCAAGGTCCACGTGCTCTCGCACAGCCTGCACTACGGCAACTCCGTGTTCGAAGGCGCTCGCATCTACAACGGGAAGGTCTTCGAACTCTCGAAGCACTCGGAGCGGCTCATCCGCTCCGCCAAAATGCTGGCCTACGACGTGCCGTACTCCGTGGACGAACTCGACGCCGCGACGAAGCTCGTGGTCGCGGAGAACAAACTGGAATCCGGATACGTGCGGCCGCTCGCCTGGCGCGGGCCGGAAGTGATCGGCGTCTCGGCGAACGGCACGAAGGTGCACGTGATGATCGCGGCGTTCCCGTGGGGCGCGTACTACGCGCAGAACGCCATCAAGCTGATGACGAGCCGCTGGAAGCGCCCGAGCCCCGAGTCCGCGCCCGCCGGGAGCAAGGCCTCGGGCCTGTACATCATCTGCACGCTGGCCAAGGACGAAGCCCTCGCCGCCGGCGTGCAGGACGCGCTGATGCACGACTACAAGGGCCGCCTCTCCGAAGCCACCGGCGCCAACCTCTTCCTGCTCATCGACGGCAAACTGCACACGCCCACCACCGAGTGCATCCTCAACGGCATCACCCGGCAAACGGTGATGGCCCTCGCCCGCAAACGCGGCATCGAAGTGATCGAACGCGAAATCTGGCCCGAGGAACTCGCGAAGGCCGGGGAGGTGTTCCTCACCGGCACCGCGGTCGAAGTGCAACCCGTGGGATCGATCGACGGCCGCGAGTACCCCGTCGGCCCGATCACGAAACAGCTTCAGGCGGACTACGCCGCTTTGGTGCGTGCGTAGCCGGCGATCACGTCAGGTTGTTGAGAGGGCCGTCGCCGCAGAACTCGGGTTTGCCGAACTTGTCCAACCGGTGGCCGAAGCCACGGGCGAGCGAGAGCAGCAGCCGGTTGTGCGGCTGGCGGTTGTACTTCAACGCGCGGCCCATCTTGAAATCGAGCCCGTTGCCCAGAAGCAGCCACGGAATGTTGTCCAGCGTGTGGGAGTTTCCCTTCCCGAGTTCGTTGGTCCACACGATGAGCGTGTTGTCCAGCAGGGTGCCGGCGCCGCCCGGTTCCGGGGTCTCGGAGAGCCGCTTCGCGAGATAGGCGAGTTGCTCGGCGAACCACTTGTTGATTCGCGTGAGTTTGTCCACGGCGGTCGCGTTCGTGTCCGGCTCGTGCGAGAGTTCGTGGTGCCCTTCGGTGATGTCCAGCCACTTCATCCGCGCCATGCCCACGGAGTTCGTGTACTGCAGCGTGGCGACCCGCGCGAAGTCCGCGGCGAACGAGTTCACCATGAGATCGATCTGCATCTTGCTGATGGCCGGGATGCGGTCGTTGTCCTTCTTCACTCCGGGCTCGAGTTTCGGGACCGGGTGCCCGGCCGCGTCCTTCGCCTCCTTGAGTTCCTTCTCCATCTCGCGAACGAACGCGGCATGTTCCTCGATCAGCCGCTTGTCCGCCGTGCTGACCGCGCCGCCGAGCTTCTTCAAATCCTCGTTCACGTCGTCGAGCACGGACTTCAACAGTTCGCGGTCCTTGGTGCGACCGTAGAGCTTGTTGAACATCTGGTACGGGTCGTCGATCGGCGCAAGCGGCTTGTTCGGCCCCACGTAGCTCATGCGGGTCCAGGTGTCGGCGCGTTCGGGAACCATGACGCCGAATTCGAGTGAGCCGAATCGGGTGCGGGTGGCCGCGTCCTTCTGGAGGAAGTTGCGGATCTCCTGATCGATGGAGAGCCCCTTGGACCATCCCGCGGGCGTGTCCGACCCGCCCTGAACGTTTCCGGGGAAGAGTTCGATCCCGGTGAGGAGGCAACCGATGCCCCGCATGTGGGCGTCGCCGTCGCCGCGAACGCGATCGCACACGCCGTGCAGCGTGAGGAGTTTCTTCTGGAACGGTTCGAGCGGTTTGAGGCTGGCGGGGAGCGTGAACGTCCCGCCTTCTTCCTTCGGCCAGAACGCCCCGGGGATCACGCCGTTCGGGCTGAACATCACCACGAGCCGCTGCTTCCGCTTCGTCTGATTCGCGAAGCCGAGGCTCGGGAGGTTCGCGAGGAACGGCAGGGCGGCGGCGCCGATGCCGAGATCGCGGACGAATTCGCGGCGAGAGTGAATGGCGGGCATGTGGATCCGGGGAACGCGGAACGCGGCGGGGAACCGACATTCTCAGTATCGGTCGGATCGGCCCCGCGAGCAACCCAAAAGGTCGAGTTCCAATCGCGGGGGTGCAGGAGACGCTTTGGAATGCGCGTTCCCAGGGTCGGTCCCTTCACTTCTTCTCGGGGGCCGGTTCGGCCTTCTTCTCCGGTTCGGGTGCGGGAGCCGGTACCGGTGCGGGCGCGGGAACCGGAAGGTCGAAGGCGGGCGCGGCGGGAATCACTTGCAGGGCGCCGCCGAAGGCGGGGATGCCCGCCGGCGGGTGGAGCCCCGGGAAGAACGGGATCGCGGGGCTGGCGGGGATGGGGCCGTCCGCGTCCGCCCGGAGTTTCTCGGCACGCTCGGGGCTGGTGACGAAGAGCACGTTGCTCATCCGGATCGCCCGCAGGTCCGCGACTTCGGCGAGGAGCCTCACCGCCGTTTCGAGCGGCACGTCGTCCAGCTTCAAAGTCAGGCCCACCGTCGCTTTTTCCTTCAGTCGCGGATCGACGACGATGTTCGCGCCGGTGTCCGACGCGAGTTGCTTGATCGCGGTGGCGAAGGGCGTACCTTCGCAATCCACGGACACGCGTTGCTTCAGTTGCTTCGCGATCACGCCGTCTTCGGACGAAATGAAGATCCCCTCGCGAATCAGGCCGACACGGAGGTTGAACGGGGCGAGCACGGCCTTGAGTCCGTCCTTCACCTTCACGTCCTTCTGGGACACGGTGACGATCGGCATGTCCGCGTTGAGTCCGAACTGGGCGAGGTTCGCGTCGATGACGATGGTCGCCTTCGTCTTGGCCTTCAGGTCGTTGACCACGTCGTTGAGCGAGCGGTTCTGGTAAACGAAGTCCGTGGTGTCGTCCAGCGCCTTGCGGGCGGCGGACATGGCGTCCGCGTTCTTGGCGGCGACGGGCATCGGGGCGGCGAATGCGGGGGCGGCCAGCGCGAGCGCCAACCCGACGGCGACGAGGCGAATCATGGGAACCTCCCGAAATGATGGGGCGAAACGTGTGGACATGATAGCCGAACCGCCGCCGCCGCGTGAAGCCCGTCGGCGGGGTGTAACCGGACTCCTTGCTTCTTGGGTCGTATGAGGCGAGGACAGCCCGCGATTCATCTGCCGGGCTTGCGAAACGAAGTTCGGAAGGAATTGATCAACACCCTGATGCCTCACTACACGATCCTGGGAGCGCTGCCGTGCGGGCCGAGGCTCGCCTGCCGGTCGATTCGATCAGCGGCGGGCGAGCACCTGAACGAGTTCAGCCACGGTGCGGGCCTGAACCTTCTTCATGAGGCGGGCACGACGATCTTCCACCGCGCGGAGGCTGAGTCCGAGATCTTCGGCGATCTCGCGATTGGTTTTGCCCGCGGCGATGGCTTCAAGCACCTCGCGTTCCTTGGCCGTGAGTCCGGCGAGCTTCGCGTCCGATTCCGCCTGTTCCTTCGCGCGTTCCCGGTTCTTCTCGTCCTGTTCCAGGGCCTTGCGAAGTTGAGCGAGCAGTTCCTCGAGGCGGAAGGGTTTCTCGAGCAGGGTGAGGGCGCCGCGGGTCATCACGTCCACGGCGATACGCACGTCCGCGTGGCCGCTGACCACGACGATCGGCAGCGCGACGCCGTCGTCCGCGAGCCGCTGCTGCAGTTCGATTCCGGTCATCCCCGGCATCTTGAGATCGAGAACGAGGCAGCCGGGCCGCGAGGAGTCGAAGTCCGCGAGGAACTCCGCCGCGGAGGCGAATTGCCTCACGGGGCGATCGAGGAGATTGCCCGCGCTCGCGATCGCGCGGCGCACCGCGGCGTCGTCGTCCACCACGAAGATCGTCGGTTTCTCGGCCATCGTCACCTCACGGGGATCGAAAAGGCGAATCGGGCTCCGCCGTTCGGTCGGGCTTCGGCGCGGATGCGGCCGCCGTGCGCCTCGACGATCGACTTGCCGATCGCGAGCCCCATGCCCATGCCTTCGGGCTTGGTCGTGTGGAAGCGTTCGAACAGCTTCGCCTCTTCGCCGGGAGCGAAGCCGGGGCCGGTGTCCTCGACCGCGACGCAGACGTATTCGCCTTCCAATGTGGTGTACACGGTCGCGGTCCGGGTTGGCGAATCGGCCATCGACTCGATCGCGTTCTGCACGAGGTTGAAGACGACCTGTTCGAGTTGAACGCGATCCGCCCGCGCGTGCCGGATCGCGCCGGGAACGAGTTTCAGTTCGACCTTCGCACGCAGAGCCTGGGACTCGAGCAACCGGAACACGGCGGTCACGACTTCATTCAGGTCCACATCCGCGGGTTCGGGCGATTCGTGGCGCAGCATCCGTCGCAGGCCGCGAACGATCTCCGCGGCCCGTTGCGATTGCTCCGCGATCTCGGCGAGCATGGGTCGGAGCGCCTTCGCGTCCGCGCCGTTCTCCGCGAGGCGCTCCGCGAGTTCCGCCTGCAGGCAGACGGCCGAGAGGGGTTGGTTCAGTTCATGGGCCAGCCCGGCGGCGAGTTGCCCGGCCGTGTTCAATCGGCCCATTCGGGCCAGGTCCGCGAGGTGTTCGCGCGTCAGGAGCATGGCCTCGTTTCGCTTCGCCTCGGCCTGCTTCCGCCGCATTCCGAGAAACGTGGTCATCCCGATGGCGAAGAGGGCGAGGCACCGGTTGACGACGACCTTCCACATCTCGGTGGTGCCGCGGTCCGTCATGATCTGCATCTTGGCGACGGTGAGGATGCCGCAGAGGGCGGCGGCGGCGGGCGCGAACCACCGCCGCGGCGAGTTCAACGCCAGCAGCACGGCGAAGGTGTACGGAACGGCGGCCGCGACGCCGAGCGGCGTCGCGAGATCGACGAGAAAGACCGCCGCGATCAGCGCCAGCGCCCAGGCTTCGGACCGATGCTGAATCCCCCGCGGCATCCAATCAGTTTACTGAGTCGTTCACTCGGTCAACTTCCAGACGCAGACGGCGCCGATCTGGCCCGTGCTGATCGCGAACTTGCCGTCCGGCGAGGTCACGACGCGAACGACGGGACTGGCGTGGCCGGCGAGCACGTGCAGGGTCGCGCCCGTGGCCGCGTTCCACATTCGCACGGTATGGTCGAATCCGCAGGAGAGCAGAACCTTGCCGCCGAGCGCCCACGACACGCCGGTCGCACGATCGCCGTGGCCCTTCCAGCAGGCGAGTTCTTCGCCCGTTTTCGTGTCCCAGATTCGGACGAAGGTGTCGAGGCAGGCCCCGGCGACTTTCTTGCCGTCCGGCGAGACGGCGAGAGCGAACGCGCCGCCCATCGTGCCCTTGCTGCGCCAAAGTTCCTTCCCTGTGGCCGGGTCGATGGCCACGACGCTGCCGTGAAGCACGGGCATGGCCCAGTTCGCACAGCCGACGAAGATCGTGCCGTCCTTCGGAGCGAACGCGAGGGCGTGGATCGAGCCGCGTTTCGAGTCGTGAACGGCGATCTCGCGTTGGGCTTTGAGCGTGGCCGCGTCGCGGATCTTCAGCTTTCCGGCGCTGTCGCCCGTGGCCAGCGTCTTGCCGTCGAACGAAAGCGCCATCGAATCGATGGCCGCCTCGCCGTCGGTGGCGAGAGTCTTGGTCCCTTTCGTGGCGAGGTCCCAGGCGCGAACGGATTTGTCCCAGCCGGCCGAGTACGCGAGCTTGCCGTCCGGGGAGAACGCGACGGCCTGCGCGGTGGCTTCATGCCCGCGGAGCGCATCGCCCGGCTTCAGCAGGTTGTTCTCGAAGTCCACGAGCACGACCGGGCCGGCCTCGAAGGCGAGCCCGACGCGTTTGCCGTCCGCGGCCCATGCCGCGCCCACGATTCCGCCAATGTTCGAAGGCGGCAGCGTGGCCACGGGCGTGGCCTTCACGCTCGGCGCCTTCACCGGCACGGCTTCCACGTGCGAGGCGGGCTTCACCGGGTTCTCGGCTGGTTTCGAAACGCGAGGCAGGAACACCGCCGGGCGACCGAGCGCGTGCGGCGGTTCGAGCTTCGAGAGCGGGTGAATCTGAAGCCGCGTGCCGTCCGTCCGAATGCTCGCGAAGCCGCCGTTGGCCGTGCCGTACTGCGTGGTGTGGGCGAAGAGCACGCGGTCGTTCGAAAGCCAGACGGGGCTCATGTTGAAGCCCGGGAGATGTGTCAGAGGCCGGAGCGTGCCGCCGGCGGCAGGCACGAGCGCGAGTTGCAAGCCGTGATCGGTGCCGACCGTGATCGCGATCCATTTGCCGTCCGGGCTCCACGCCGGGAAGAACGGCGCGTCCGCTCCGAGATCGCTCACCAGCGTCCGGGGGTTATCGCCGTCCGGGGTCCGGGAGCAGAGGGCGAGCGTCTTCGGGTCCGTCTTGTTGATGAAGGCGATGGTCGTGCCGTCCGGGCTCCAGATGGGCGCGCTCGCGTCCGCGGCGAAGAGGTGATCCTTCGTGCCGTCCGCGTTCACCATCCGCACTTCGTGTTTGCCGCCCGGCAGGAGCCGCATGTAGACGAGGCGCTTGCCGTCCGCGGACCACGATGGCGCGAAGCAACCGGAGTTCGCCTCCGAGGTCGTGAGCCGCTTGCGGTTCGTGCCGTCCGCGTCGGCCGCGTAGATCTCCAGCCCGTGCTCCGCGGTCTTGCAGGCGAAGGCGATCCGCTTCCCGTCCGCGCTCCACGCCGGGTGAATCTCCTCGACCGCGTCGGTCTTGGTCAGGTTCTTCGCGTCGCCTTTGACGGCGTCGAAGAGAAAGAGATCGGAGTTCCCGGCGCGGGCCGAGGGCATCAGGAGCGGCGGTTCGTCCACGGGCGGCGGGGCGGCGACGGCGGCGGCGAGAAGCAGTACGCTGAAGGGAGTTCCCATTGTGCGGCCCTCATGGAAATGCGAATCGGCACAGGCCGTGCCTGTGCCGCGTTCGTCGTTCTCGATTCGAGTCAGGCGGCGGGTCGAAGCCGAGCGCGCCGCCACATGTACATGGCGCCGGAGCCGATGGCCGCGAGGGCGATGGTCCCCGGTTCGGGCGTCGCCACCGGGCTTCCCGTGACGGGCCCCGGCGTCGGCACGGGGTTCTCGGGAAGCGGATCGACCGGCGGCGGCGGATCGATCGGATCCGGATCGTCCGTCGGTTCGCTCGGCAGTCGTTGGTCCGGGCCGAGGCCGATCACCCACCAGCCGCCGTCCGGCACGTTCACCGCGGCGGAGCCGAGCGGGTTGCCGAGCGAGTCCGTGATCGTGGTCGTGAGCGTTCGCGTGCCGTTTTCCGGTTCCGCGAGAGCGGCGCCGAGCAGGGCCGCATCGGAGGGAAGACTTCCGCCCGCGGTCGGGGCCACGGATGAAGGCGTTCCGCCACCGGCGCCCGCGGTGCGGGCCGCGCTCGGGGCGCTGCCGCTGGCGATGTAAGCGGATCCGCTTCCGACGTTCAACAGCACCGGAACGCCGGCGCCGCCGAAGAACGAGTTCCCGCCGCCGGTCACGGCTTCGGCCGAGACGCCGCCAGTGAGTTGATTCACGGCGATGTTCGGAGCATGAGGGTTGTCGAAGTAGAACTCGGCGTTCGAGGTGGAGGTGTCCGCGCCGGGAAGCCCGGCCGCGAGCGTGACCCAGACGCCGGCCGCTTGGGCCGCCGCCGGGGCGATCAACCACGCCGCCACAATCGCCATCCATGCCGGTGCACGTCGCATCCGACACCTCCCGCAAGGCCGCTCCGGGGTTCGCAACGCCGCGGACCATAGCAACCGCAATTGAAGAAAAAAAGTCGAACCGGCGGGGAAGCCGCTCCCGGGATCGCCGCATCGGTCTCACGAATGTCCGCGGGGACGGCGCATTGCACCACGATCCGCACTAGAATATCCTGAGCACACCCATCCCACCCCGACGCCAGGTTCCGAGCGATGCCCGAGCATCCCGCTCAGTCCAGCGATATCGAGCAGGTCCTTCCCGCCGGCTTCAAGGTGGCGAAGTGGCTCGGCGTCGGCAACTTCGGAAAGGTGTGCCGCGCCAAGGGCCAAGGCGGGTTCGAGTGCGCTTTCAAGATCATCGAGATGACCCGCGGCAAGGCGGTCGGAATCAAAGAGTTCCGCGCGCTCCGCATGATTCGCCGAATCAAGCCCCACCGAAACCTCATCGATTACCTCGGCGTGTGGCTCACCACCTCCGACGGCACGATTCTGGACAACGCCGATCAGATCGAGGATGAAGACCTTCAGCAACTGGATGTGGCCGAGCTTCTGATCCAGATGCCGCTCGCGGTCAAGTCGCTGGAAGTGCGGCTGAAGGAGTGCCGCCGCGAGTTCCGCGCCAAGACCGACCGCCAACCCGGCGACCTCCCGGGAATCCCGCTTCCCGAATTGCTTCCGTACATGCGAGGCGTCGCCGAAGCGCTCGATCACCTGCACAGCCCCATCCACCCGCTCACGGACAAGGGCCTCGGCTGGATCATGCACCGGGACATCAAACCGGCCAACATCCTGATCGACCGCACCGGGAACGTCGTGGTCGCGGACTACGGCGTGGCCCGAGCCGTCGGCACCAACGTGAAGAGCACGCAGAGCGGCGCCGGCACCCCGATCTACTCCGCACCGGAGCAGATCACCGAACGCGTGGACGTCGTCGACCCCGCCTCGGACCAGTACTCCCTCGCGATCACGTATTACGAGCTCCGCACCGGGATGCTCCCCTTCAAAGACGACGTGCTCGGCGACGTGAACAGCCTCAAACTCGCCCACACGCTCGGAAAGCTGGACTTCTCGCTCCTTCCCCGCAACGAAGTGAACGTGCTGAAACGGGCGACGCACCGCACCGTGAACCAGCGGTATCCGTCGTGCCTCGAGTTCATCGACGAACTCTGGAAGGCGAACGGCGTGATGCCGATGCAGTCCGGGTTCATCCAGCGGCCGAAGCCGCGGCCCGTGAGCGACTCGTCCGCGGAATTCGGGCTTCCGCCGCCGCAGCAGCCGCTTCCCCCGCCCACCGATCAGCCGCTCCCCGCGGACGGGAACCGCACGCCCTTCGAAGCCGGTACCGCGCCGGACATGCGGAAGGCCCTCGCGGATGAAGCCCCGACGCAGGCGAAGGCGAGCGGCACGTTGCTGCTGGGCGATCTCGTCCGCGCGACGCCGTTCCAGGCGCCGTCCCCACCTTCGAACGACGACAATCTGCCGATCGCCCCGACGATCGAGGACGACGCCCCCGCCGCGCCGTGGGAGACGGGCCCGCCCAAGACCAAGTCGAAGAGTTCCATCGACATCAACACTGAACCGGCGAAGGGCTCGTGGCATCCGGCCGCGACGCCGAAGAAGCCAAAGAGTTCGTTCGACCTCGGAGCCCCGCCCGAAGCCGAACCGAAGAAGGGCAAAAGTCCGACTCTTCTGATCGCGGTCGGCGTCGTTCTCGCGGCCGCGGTCGGCGGCGGCATCTTCTTCGCGATGAAGAACTCCGGCGAGCCGAACAAGGCGGGCACCAACGAGCAGGTCAAGGGCGGCACGGACACTCCGATCGACAAGAAGGACCCGCCGAAGATCGATTCCAAAGTCGAACCGAAGGTGGAGCCCAAGGTCGAACCCAAGGTCGACCCCAAGATGCCGCCCCCGCCGGACGAGATTCCCAAGCGGTTCGCGGACGCGCTCGCAAGCCTTTCGAAAGTCGGCGACGGCGACGTGGCCGCGATCACCGCCGCGCTCGACTCGTTGAACGGAATCCCGGGCGAACACCCCGAGTTCGGCAAAGCCGCCAGCACGTTGAGCACGGAATGGTCCGCCCTCCGGGATCTGCTCGCGAAGCCGCGGCTCACGCTGGCCCAATCGCAGACGGTCGCCGAGTGGTCCCCGCCGAACGGGTTGAAGCCGGCTCACGAGTCGGACCTGCGCCGCGTGTACAACCGCCTGCGAACGGCAAACCCGACCGCAGGGTTGCGGTTCCAATATGCCCGTGCATTGGTCCGCGGCGACGGCGCGTTCGCGGCCGCGTTCGGGGAGCCCGCTTCCGCCCTCGGTTTCCCTCGACCCGGACTCGACAAGCTGGACGAACTGCTCGAACTGAACCCGCCGGACGCCGGACTCCGCAAACAGGCCGAGAGTCTGAAGTCCGCGTGGGAAGCCGCATTGAAGTTCGACCGCGCGTTCAAGATGACCGCGGCCCGCGACGTCGAAGTGAAGGACATCGCCGAGGCCCGCGAGGCGATGAAACCCGTTCCGGGCCTCGAACCCGCGGACGAAGCGTCTCTGAAAGACTTCTATCGCGTGCGGCTGGCCACGCTCGTGCAACGGTTCGCGCTCAAGCCCGTCGGCCCGACGGCGGCCGCGGAGTGGAGCGAACTCGCGGGCAAGCTGCCCAAGTCGAACGAACTTGATTCCCCTTGGCGGGATCTGGTCGCGGCCGAGTGCGAGTTCCTGGCGAATGCCCTCGCTTCGCCGATGGGCAAGGCCGAACTCCCGGCGCCCGCCGCCACGAAGATCGAGCCGAAGGATCTCCGCGAGTATCGGGCGTTCGTGAACGCCGAGATCGCGTGGCAGAACGCGAAGACGCCACAGCAGCGTCGCGACGCGGCCGAGACGCTGATCGAGACGATCGGCACGGCCGGGGCGTTGCTCGACGTTCCCGCCCGCAAGCTGGCCCTCGGCGCGGTCCTCGCGTCCACCGCGACCCGCGACTTCAAACAACCCGTCACCACGCCCGAGACGCCGTTTACCGCCGATCCGAAGAATCACGATCCGGCGAAGGCATGCCTCGTCCGCGCGAACGATTTTCTGACGGGGCGGCCGGAACAGGTGGCCGTGCGTCGCGACCTGCTTCGCCTCGCCGCGTTTCCGAAGGTGGACAACGCGACTGCGAAGCTGGCGAGCGTGACGGCCGCGGAGATCGAATCGGCCCCGGCGAACGAACGGCTCGCGCTCTGGTTCGCCTTCGCCCGCACCCGCGATCTCAAGACGCCTGGCGGCGCCGCGGACGCGATCAAGGGATTCGAGAAGGTCTCGGAGGCGGTTCGCAAGGACCTCGGCGCCGATCTCACGCCGCTGATCCAACTCGCCGGCTCGCTCCAGGACTTCCTCTCCGGCGTGCCCGACGATCAAAAGGGAGACGCGGCGACGAAGCTGTTCCTCCCGGTGGTCCGCGAGTTGTTCCCGCGCCGCGCCAAGCTCAAGCCCGCCGAGAAGACCTTGCTCGTGGACCTCGCCGGGGCCGCGTGGAAGATCGGCAAGTCGGACGATCTCGAACTCCTGCACTCGTTCGTGAAACTGGAGTTGAAGGGGGAGCGGGTGGAGGAATCGGCGGCGAGTTCGCTGCACGACCGCGCCGGCACCGCCCGCAGCCGCGCCCTCCTCGGCCTGGTTCAACTTCGCAACGCGAAATCCGAGACGAGCGCGAGCGCGAAGATCGCCCGACTCGAGCTTGGCGCCGGCAACGTCGAGAAGGCGCTCGAACTGCTCAAGCGCGACGACCCGGATCGCCTCGCGGACCTGCTCGCGCGGGAACTCCTGCTCGGCCACCGCGAACTCGGCGTGGCCCACGAAGCCGCGGCCCGGCAGGCCCTGAAGAGTTCCCAGCCCGAGACCGTCCGCTACAAACAGGCCGTCGCCGAGTTCTCCAACGCCGTGCTCTCGCTCGACAAAGCCCTCGGCCTGGCCAAGGGCCAAACGGAACTCGCGAACGAGATTCGCCAGATGCAGTTGGCTCTGGGCCG